>Ga0078894_10001919_pt1 | contig 15592 bp, 14 predicted proteins | sample LauGreSu1BDMLBSD_2_FD_67506 | JGI IMG/M metagenome (GOLD analysis project Ga0078894, IMG submission 67506) | Freshwater lake microbial communities from Lake Michigan, USA - Su13.BD.MLB.SD (version 4) (version 4) | ecosystem: Environmental > Aquatic > Freshwater > Lake | place: Lake Michigan... | reverse complement strand
GTGTATCCAGTGTATCCAGTGTATCCAGTGGGACCCGTGTATCCAGTGTATCCAGTGTATCCAGTGGGACCCGTGTATCCAGTGTATCCAGTGTATCCAGTTTCTCCTTGAGGACCCATATCACCAGTATCACCTTGAAACCCTATTTCACCTGGTGAACCTTGGGGGCCTTCCGGACCTTGAGGACCTTGAGGACCCATATCACCAGTATCACCTTGAGGACCCGTAGCGCCAGTATCTCCTTGAGGACCCGTGGGCCCAGTGTATCCAGTAGGACCCCTAGTTCCTACTCTTCCAGTTGGTCCAGTTGGTCCAGTGTTTCCTGTATAACCAGTAGGTCCCGTGTAACCAGTATCGCCCGTAACACCTGTATCACCCGTATGACCTGTATAACCAGTAGGACCCGTAGATCCAGTGTAACCCGTAGGCCCGGTAGGCCCAGTAGGTCCAGTGTAGCCAGTAGGTCCCGTAGGTCCCGTGTCTCCCGTGTACCCGATAATTTCTCTTAACGGATTGATCATAGTATATATAATACCAACGAATTATTTAAAAAGCAAAAAGAAATAGCCTAGAGTTTCCAGAAATGTTTATTTTTTATTTTCACCAAAAAAGAAAAAATCGCTATAGAAATTATCTCATTTTACACACCGACAATGTGCATTGTCGAACAATAACTGTCCGAACTTCTTCTTCTTTGCATCATTGAGAGGTGTTTGTTGCAGTTGTGTATATATATTTAATTCGCGGTTTACCCGTTGGTTCGTGTTTCGACACACTTCAAATGAAGGACACGTGGTGGCCTTGGGGCGTTCCATTCCAAATACCACGCGCGTCGTCGTCGGTATCACTCGGTCATATCGTGTTAAATCATTGACCACTGTATTTTCCACTGAAAATTCCTTGTAGTTCGTATAGCTACCTGAATCAAACACAGAAGGTAGTTTTGACTGCACTTTCAATTCTTGGGATACTCGTTTATAGCGAATATAGTCTCCTTGCGACATGGAAAAAACGGATAATAGGTGAATATATATTTATACGATACAAATATAGAATGGTTCATACACAACGAACTATGGGTAATAAACACTTTTTACGCAACGATTGAATCGTTTGTGTTAGGAAAGGGAGGTTCTTATACAACATATACGCAAACGCCGTACCGATACAAGCGCCAACCAGCACTTGTTTCCATGTATGCTGTTTGCTGTATATTCTTTCGAATACAACAATAAAGCAAAGAATCCACACGTAAGGCATATAGGAAACATCACCTTGTAAATACAAAAACGTAGCAATGAAAAACATATGTTGTGCATGACCGGAGGGCATACCATAGTACAAATAATGGGATTTATCGCTTGTCCATGGCTGTGGACGTTCCTCCCGGATAACCATTTTAAGAACGCGGTTCAGCACGTCATTGAGTACAAATCCTGCTACAAACACCCACATTCGAACGGTTTTTCCGTAAAGTGCATAAAGCGCATAAATGGCGAGCCAGAAATACCCCCCTTTACCTAAAACATACAATAGGAATTCAACTATTCGAATCGCCTCCATTTATATTCACTATATATTCGTTGAATTGCGATACAATTGTTCACAAACGAGCGAAAAATTCCAGTCGTTATTGTTCAAATCCACTAAATCTCCGCGGTCGTTCAAGAGTCGGATCGTCATGCGGTGTATATTCACCGGTCCAAAATACATGCGGTCTTGATTCTGCAATGTACCTCCAAACTCGCTGTACATTGAACCTATGTTTCCCGGTTTCAGAGGAATAAATCCGAAAATGTCCTTCACGAAAGGCCCCTTCGAATAACTGTTTACTTTCGCCAACTGAGAATCCACCTTCTGCGAAAATGCGTATAATTCCCTCTCTGTGTACGTGATACCTGGACTACCCCAATCCGCCGGTCGCGATACCATTTGTTTGGTGACTGGGTCACATACCATAATATACGGTTCGGGTGCAATGTTCGTCTCTTGGTTCGTTATTTTGACGAGCCCATCGTTCAAATGGTTCTGCACATAATCGTCCAACACAATCAGAAAATAACTATACAAGTTCGTATTTGTCGCCGTATCACTCACTAATATACACACATTCGATTGACTCCCCGTCATATAATATTTCGTCAGTGTGGTGTTGTTACTATAGGAATATCCTATGTAGTCAATCAAATAATAAATAATGTTTTCGCGGAATCCTAAAATCCAACCGACGGTCGTATCCCACGTCACATTCTGGATCGAACGCGTGGTTCCGCTCGTACAGGTGACGAAACTGTATGGGTCGTAAAACACGAGGCGGAAATCTTTGGTGGAAAATACTTTGTTGAAGTTCATGCGTATTTTCGTATAAATCGACCCGTCCGTTTTTTTGTACGTGGAAAACACGGTCCCTTTGCTAATGGAATTGGCGTCTAGCTGCGCATTGATGCTATCGTGTAATGCTTTGATGTTGTATATGCCGTTTGGAATCGTGACGGTGATTTTGTATAATTGATTCGATGTTTGGAGGCCGATTACTGTACTGTAAGGGTAAAACGAAAACTGATTGTTGCTCGCATCTATATTAATGAGCGAGTCGGGTTTCGGTTCATTGTTTTGTACTGTGGCGACTAGGCTGGTCTGCACTTGATAATTGATTAGTGGGTAGGTTGAATTGAACGATAAATCGGTTCTTATTTGTGCAGCCGTACTCAAATCAAGTATATAATCCTCTTGTGTTAACTCCATTCCTACGTTTAGGTTTAGAACATATCCATTTGTCGTATCATGAGTAATAGAACTATTGTAAAACGGATTCTTAGTGCTAGAAACAGACGGATTACTCGTACTAACTACATTCACGGAAAACGTAGTGAGTTTCGTGTTCAAATAAGAAACCAACGCCGCTATGTTTTGATAAGTAGCCCCGCTTTCAAAATTGACGACAAACGGGGGCGCATTCTTATTTCCCGTCACATTCACATTATACGGAGATGTTATGTTCGTCTGTGGATAAATTTGAAGCGTCGAACTTGCGTCGAAACTAATGGTCGTCAATGTATAGGTATTGTTCGAAAATATGTTATTTTTAGAGAGGTCCCATGCCGTTACTTGGGGAGCTCCGCTGACTTGGTACACATCAGGCATTGTAACTATCAAACTCGGGTCTACACCAGATAAATCCATCGTGAATAAGTCGGCGATGGTTCCTGTCGCCACCACTGCATAGTTCTTTGTCGCAAATATTTTTTTCACATGAACATCGAATAATATATTCGACGCCGCGTCTTGCCGGATTTGTGTTTGTGTTCCAACCGAACCGTATATTTCATTGTTGTATATGCTCGAACTTTTTGTTTGAATATTCGTATTGATAAATTCCAAGTAGTCATCCAAATTGTACTGCACATTGGAAGACATATCAATCGAATAATTATTCATAGACAAATCGTATCCCGATGCCGTACATGTTAATTTGATTACATTTGCATTTCCCGGAATATAATTACTCTGGCTAATAGGTACCTCTGAATATAAGTCACTCAGTTCATTCACATAATACAATATATTTGACGGATCCGTCCATGTACCATATTGATTCGAAAAGCGGAAACATGAACTTGGACCAACAAAAATCGGATTGGAAGATAAATCCGGAAAAACAACCGCCACTTTCAAATCGTTCACCATTGGCGTTATTTTCGGGTTCAGTTTAATTTGCATTTCCATATAGGATTGTTGATTGTAGGTCTGAAGAACTCCGCTGATATCTCGCCAATACGCGCCGCTATAATTCGTGTCCAAATTCGTCGTGTCGGATTTGAGCGCATCATTGAGTTTGGTCACTAATGTGTCGCGCGTATAACTCGCAGAAGTGAGTCCTCCCAAATAAATCGATACCGGAATCGTATTGTATATGGTGGTGGATGTGCTCAAGGAATTACCTCCTGCGTAAGAAATGATTTTAAACGTTGAATTTGTCGTGGACATATTAAACACTTGATTTCGGTCAGTAGCGTTGTAGGAAATACTGGAAAACAAGTTCGAAAAAATGCTGGTTCCATTATATGTTTGTTCATTGAACCCCATGTAAGAAGGTATAGAATTGAGCATGGTAATTTTGTTTATGGTCGACGCCCATGTGGGAAAATGGATGTAATAATTCGATTCATTAAACACTTTCTTCAAATCGATTTGTATGGTCGAGAGGCCCGTTCCACTGGTTGTACTTGTCGACCCGTTATTATAAATGACTTGGGTGTTTCCGAAACTCATGTCCGTATAAGTACTCATCAATTGACGAATACTCGCATTCAGGTTGCTTACTAATCCAGGTGCATCATAGTTACCCGGTTGTATAACAACTTGGTAGTCGAAATCGCCCGTGTCGATTCCCGGTGAGTTGCCTTTGATATAGAAAAAATTTGCCCCATAGGCTTTACTGATGGTGTACCATGCATATGGTATACCTACCGAATACAGTTTCAATGCAACCACATCGCGCAGAGGTTCCGACAAGTTAAACGTGAATTCCGTGGAAGATGTCGTTCCTCGGTTATCGCGATACTGACTATCGACACTTAATATACGTCGCACCGTTTGTTTCAATAGAGGATTCAACTTGTCTTTGGTATAATCGACCGGTTTCGTCAATACCGTTTCGGATTTTCGGTAGTCCGTGGTTTTGTCGATCACATTTCCCATATTGAATGTTTGTTGACCGAGTGCGGGTTGGTTGCTTACACTGAGAGATGTGGTTACTGGAATTTGGTTCGGATTTGACGCCGCTTGTGGTCCATTCAGTTGAATACTCGTATTGGTTGTCGTATAAGACAATCCCGGGTCCGCCGCATTTACGGCGGGGTTCGACATGTTTGTGAATCCTTCCGTTTCACTGTCGGAACTGGAATCTTCGTCCGTTTCAAAAAAACGTCGATATATTTCCACATAAAATTGCGCAATACGGTCCCCCGTCTCATTTTCAAACGAATTATACTTGTTCACTAAACCGATGAGTTTCGCCTCGAGTTCCCGGTCCGACGGATGATTCATATCGAGTATTTTGTATAGTTCTTCATCCGTATATTGGCTCACATCATATTCGTTTGTTTTATTGAATAAACCATGCATAAAAAAGGAGGTGGGTGTATAATAGAGATTATACAAGCTATTTATATATTTTGTTGGTTTTTTTGAATATGTTTGTATTGTATTTTTACATTTTATGGGTTATAGGAATATTATGTTATGGAATAAAACATAACAAAATACACATTACATTCGCGACTTGAACATTCCACGAATGTATTCATTCAAGTTCAAATTCGCACTGCATTTGTACAACACTTTTACTGGGAAAGACGTGATTCCGTGGCCGCGTTTCAGGTGATTGGCGCCTTTGAAACAGAGCGCTTCCAAGAGTCGGAGAATTTCCTTCTCTTCATCCGTCATTTCCTCGCGGCTGATGTGTTTGGTTCCCATGTAAATATAACGATTGTAATTCATATTATCATGCGGATTCAGTCTTCCGGTAGTTGCACGGTTTTTAATGAGGCCAATGCCCTCAATCTGATTCGTCTCGTTGTTCATTTCGAGTACAAACACGATACCTTCAGCCGGCACTTTCTGTGATATGGGCACTGGACAAGCATACATGCACTGTACATTGATTTTTTTGCGGCACTCTACATTGCGTTCCCACGTCGCATTGTTGAAACGCGTCGTCGCAATCGTATGCACAAGGCTCTTCTTGTATTCGCGCATTCTTGCAAGGTATTCCTTGCGGGTCATCGTCGTCTCGTCAATAGAACTCATGGTTTTGGATATTCTTGTAGTTTAGGATATTGTATATATTTCCTTTCTCCTCTCCGATAAAAAGTCGTTCAATTTTGGGAGGTTTTCGACCGTTATTTTATGTAAAACGAAAACCTATGGAACCCGTCAATGATTCATTCATAATGAATATGGAACCCGAAATAAACAGTCGGTCCTTCGACATGTTTCGCGATATGTATATACGTTCCAACAGTCCCGTATTGTCCTCCTATTCTTCCTCGGATGAAGAGAGGGAACGAAACCCATCTATGGTAAGGTTCGGAGGTGAATACAAAAAACATACATTGAAAGATGTAGAAGCATCCCTTGGTCAAATGAAGGTCGCAGAACCTCAAGTTATTGCGGTGTATATGAAAGCGCAGTCTTACATGTATACCAAATCCGGAAATTGGATGTTCATTTGTATGTATGTACTCACGGGTACGGCGGTTGTCTTGTCCCTTTCTCTCTTGGTCGCCTTGTGTTCCTCCTTGTTGGTCAGTCCAGTCGCCATCGTTTGTATTAGCGGTTCTTCTACTGTCTTGTTTTCCGTCGCATTTTATTTGCGTCTGGATTCGTCCAGTACGCGCGCCTACCTGCTTGCAAACTCCATAGGACATTTTGATTGGGGGTTAGACATTCACTTGATACATAATGAAAAAAAGAAATTCGATGTAACCGTACCTTGGTTGATTGCCCGGATGTTCCCCTTTGTGAACGGCGTCGATTTCGTGCATCTGTTTCGTTTGGTACAGTCATTGCGTATGCAAATGTTTCAAGACTTGGTGGATACCAAAAACGAAATCGAACGTATCGTGTTTCGATTGAATGACGCAAACTCGTTGCACCAATGGAAATCGGGTGAATCCCTCAGTGTTTTCCTACAAACCAAACAAAAAGAAGAACTCCGGTTAGTTCGATTAATGGAAACGAAAGAAACATTGAAATGCGATATCGATAAATACAACGCCATCTACGAATCCGTCATTGACTTGATACATACCGAGATGCAATGCGCCGAATACATGCAAGGGTGGGGTCTCGTCTCCAAAAATCCGTTTGCGTCCATTCGCGACGATATTCTGGACAAGATTCATCCCACTATTCGAAAACACATTGTGTCTATTTCTGCGAATGGGCAGTAATTCCTACATTTTGTACGGTTTTCATATGAGGTCGATTCGGCAAACATATCCAATACCACGGCATGTCGTACACCACTTTCACGGATTTTCCTGATTGAAACCTGGACAATATAAATTCCGCATTCGGTTCATTGTTCCATTTAATGCGTATTATCACCCGTTTATAAGAGGTAGATACTTCCATTCGATTCGGATATTTCTCATAAAAAGGCGTTTCGTATATGTTTTCGATAAATCCGATTTTCAGATTACAAAATGTTTTGAATATGAAATGTTTTGTGATCGACTGGTCGACACGAGGAATGCATATCGCTGTTATTTTTTCCATTTTTTATGAATGATTTGGTGTTAAAGTTGTTATCATTCTATAGAAACAACGATTTATATGCATTTTGCATTGTATTTCATAGAATAAACTGTCTCCATTATGATTCGATAAACGGCGGTTTTCACATATAGATGCATATCATGTGATGATGGTAAAAGGGCGGTTTAGAGACATATTATTACTCGAAGGAGGCTTTATATCGTTTTTTTGGGTATGGCGTTATAATCGATTGTCCAACTTTCTTCGATTTTTATAGATGAAATGGATTTGGAACTCGACCTCTCTTGGATATCCGAACAAGAATCCATTTTGGACCATTCTCAAAACATTGAATTGAAACCACTTACTTCTATTCCGATTTTGGCCGTTTATATCGACCAAGGATATGTTTCGTTTTACAAGAAATTGGATGTACCTCTTGACATTTCAGGAAGTGAATGTTCCGTATTGTATTCCGAACAAATGATTCAGATTATTCAAAAATGCAAAAAAGAACCGTTCAATAAGAGTAACGACAAGGGAAAATGGTATTGGGCACACGGTGCGTTGTTCCATATTGATACCGATATTTCGCATGTCTATTCATTTTCGGCCAGTTCCGGAAACAAATGTTTGAAACCCATCGATTTTTGTAGTGATTTAGTCATTGCGTCGAGTCCCGATCTATTCCATTTTAGCAGTCAAATTTACCTGTTTTTCGAAAAACAAACCCCTCCTACATCTATCAAACCCATCTTGAAATCGGATTCAGGACAACATAATCGAGGAAAATCCACCAAAAAAGTACATCTGGTATTGCCCATTCCCGAAACGAAGACTGTTAAAAAATCGCGCCAAACACGCCGCCGTTTGATTTGATTCTTTTTTTGTAAAAATACAATACACATAAACATATCATTGTATATCTTTTTATTCAATTATATGTTTTATTGATTCAATGAAAAACAAAAACGAAAACGAATCTATGCATTATCCCCATTTATCGGATGCCTATCCCCTCCATGAACGCATTCGCGAATCCATTGTTCGCATGTTGTTCCATTGTTGTCGTCAAGAAATCCAGGTTGGAACTGCTATAGAACAATCCTTTCGAGGTGTACTCGACCTGGTTCGTCATGGAAAAAACGACGATGAATGTTATCCTTATATAACCCTCCTCGCGAAAATCACGTTGTTTTGTCGCGATTGTCGCAAAGGCAAAGGCGAACGCCACGTCGTTTATGCCCTCCTGTTCGTCTGGTACGAATATGACCCGAATATGTTTCAGCAATTATTCCGATTGATTATCAACAGTTATGGAGGATGGCGAGACGCGGTCGGGGTCGCCTCTTATGCCCATATGCATTTGAACCAGAAGATAGCGGAGTCCCTTGTAGCCTTTTGCGTAGAACAAATCAATGCGCAGTTGAAAGAGGATTCGCTTATGGAAGACCCATCGAAGTGCAGTAATGTAGCCAAATGGATACCCCGTGAAAATAAAAAAGACGGTTGGTTGTTTCCTCTCTTGGTGAAACATTGGGATACTTTGGGTCATGATATGGGTCGAGCTTATTCGCACAAATGCAAATTCTATCGACAATTATGTTCGAAACTGAATCGGGCAATTGGAACTTTCGAAATTCGGTTGACCGATTCATCCAACCGAGATTGGATGACTGATTTTTCACCTCCCATTCAAGCCTTTGTTCAATATTCCAAACAACGTTCACTTGTATTGCATGACGTAGAACCCGTTTGTCGAGACCATTTGGTTCGTAGTCAATACAGTTGCAGTGAACCCGGCCGGCTCGTTTCTGAACTCCACCGAATTTATTTCAGTGCTGGTTCATTTAATCGTTCTGTACAATTAGACACAGTATTGCATTATTCCTCTCGTGTAGATGGAATCAATGCCGTCTGGAGGAGGGACATGAAATTTGCCCAGGAATCGATTCTGGAGTCTAGTCATAAGAAAAACATTCTGGTCGTTCTAGACACCGGGTTTTCCATGTCGGAACAAAACCGGTTGAACGACGCCATTGGGATCGCGTGTAGTCTGGTTGAAGTTTCGAATATTCGGAGGATACTCACTATAGGACATTTACCCTCTTGGATTTCTTTGAATGAACACACAGAATTCGCCCAAATGGTCAACACCGTGTTTGAAAACATCGGACCTTCTTCCTCCAAACATATTCAGAAAACATTCGACCTATTGACCTCCGCTTTTCATGGTTCTAACCTGACCGAAAAAGAAGTGAGCAACCTCGTCGTTGTGTACTTGTCCGACATGGAAATTGGATATGAACCTGGCGAAGAAGATGAGGACCGGTCCATTCATTCGATTGTATCGAGCGCTTTTCGCAAAAAATATATGGCCTCGCCACATATCGTGTACTGGGGTATTCGCGTCAAAGAAACCACCCCTCTTCCTTGTCCCTACGATTGTAATGGCGCCACCATTGTTTCAGGCGAAAACATAGGAATTATGCGTATGTTAAGAGGTCTGGGTGGTTCCTCTACGAAAGAATCGTTCGGGAAACATTTCAACCCTTATTCGAGCCTCTGTTACCACATGAACAACTATTTCGTTTGAGTTATATTGTCTTTTGAATGTTGCGAAGGATATGGTTCAGTTTTTCCAATGAAGTGCGTTTGTCGCTCGTTTCATACATCACACTCGATACCACTTGAATGTATTCCGTTAGTTCTTTGCCGTGGGTTTCATATAGGATTTTATACAATTTGATGTTTTTGACGAACAGGTCGTCCAACACCATCATGTACACCACGCATACCGAATAAATGTCCCATGTATTGTAATGTTTGATGGTTACCTCGTAGAGGTCGAACCACGTTTTACCAATAAATCGCTTCAAATATGTCTTCCATTTCTTGATGAAACGACTGACTTGCGTGTCGATGATACTCAAATTAAATACTTCATTCGCTATTTGGAACGTGTTTTTTTCAGCGGCGTTTTCTTTATAGATAAATGAATGGATTAAGGACGTGATGGTTTCCTCCGTTACTTTTTCCGTTTTGGACTTCGGATACGAAACCACTTGGAAAATATAATTGCAGATATGTACATCCATGCTCCAATAGGGATAAATATCGAATACGTAAAACCGCTTTCGGTACGTCTCTGGCGACAATTCGCGGATATCGATGGAAAGGCCGAAATCGATGAAAATCGGCACCTCCAGTTTCTGGTCGAACATGACGTTGTTGTAACGAATATCATTATGGACCAATTTGTGTTTGACGAGTTGTTCGATTCCGCGGTTCAAGTAAATATGGGTACGTAATAGTTCTGCAAAAAACGCGCGGGCGTGTTTGGCGGTTGCCTGTGGTTTTAAAATCGGGTTGTGTGGTTCGGACCCGTAGCTCGCGTACTGAGGCACGTATTTATCGAGCAAGTGACGCCGCATGTTTTTTTTCCCGACATACCGGATTTTATTCGATAGGAATTCATTTGTCGGGTCGACCGAATTTTCATTGAATACGTCGCATTTCTTCATTTCCGGATTTGTATCCGATGAAAAACGAACGGGACATTGTTTGATGATCGGTGCAAAAAAACGCGCGTATCCATTGATTCGTTTGATTTTACTCGATATCGCGGTTTCATTCGCAGTCGTGCGCTCATTTTTCTGGATTTTCGTCACGAAACTGGGGTCGGCCTTATCCCCGTCGCAATCAATACCCGGATGAAAAATACATCCATAGGCTCCCTGCGACAAAAAATGGACCGGTTTCGGTTTTCCTCCATCCATTTTTCGTTCGTCTATTTTGTCGTTTGGTTCAGGCATTTTTTTATGTTGGTGGTATTTCTTTGGAATTGGTTCGGTGTGTTTATTATATAGCCATGTTTTCTCTTCTGGTTTTTACCGGACTACTGTTTCTGGTTGATAATTCGATGAGGTTCCTTTCATTTATCAAACACAACGCGTATATCTCTAAATCTTCCGCATTTTGGATCTTGTAGTCAAATGACGGTAGTATAATCGAAAGGGGCATGCAACTTTTCGCCAAGTATTCGAAATATGTCTCATGGTTGACTTCCAATTGTTTGTCGAACTCCATTGCATTGTGTACGATGGCGCGTTTCAGGCACGTTTCGATAGGTATATTTATATCCGGCTTGATACATTCCGATAAATCTTTGTCGGATAAATCGTCAAAGATGCCTTTGAACAATTCGGCGTAGTAGTGGAAAATGACCGACCTGTACTTGTTACTAAACACTTTGTCTCTTATGGTCGTGTCCGTATCCTCTTTTATGGATTCACGGTAGTTATGTACGATTTGGGTTCGCGCGTTTTGGTAGGCTCGTGATTCTTTGTTTGCATTCGGTTCCGCTACGAACCGGAGAAATTCACGCGTATCCTCGTCGATGCAATGGAGGATGTATTCGCGTGTTTTTTGTTCGAGAAAGACACGGACGAACATTACATAGTCGATGGAGGCGTGTTTGTATTTGGGTTGTCTGTAGTTCTGCATTGTTTTCTTTTATGTGGTGGTGATGTGTTTACGGACTGGACAAATTCAATTTTGGTTTTTTTGGATTGGAAATCAAAAGGAAAACATGCAGACTAGTTTCCGGTTGGTGGGTTGTGATTTCGTCACGGTATGATATGTGAGTTTCGTTAAATCCGGGAGGATTTGGTATCCATTCTGTGTTAAATATCCATATACATTCGGTATGTCTTCCGCGAACATATAATTGCGTATATTCGATGTATTCGTGTATTGTTCGGAGGGTTTGTATCGCTTGAGGCAATAGACACATTGATTCGGATAAGAACCGGATTCTTCGTTGTATTGTATGAATTCGCTGAGTCTAGGGAACGACATGCGCTGCACCATTTCAGCCAAGGGACCTGGAGGCACTGTGTTCAACGTCAATATGTTGTGGTACGTTTTAGTAGTGGGCAAGAGGATGGGCTCCAAATAAAGAGACATCATGTTGGTGGTTTCGAAAGGCGAGGACATCGGTTGTTTTTCAAACAAAGAATATCGATAGATAACATAAGTCGATAGATAAAAATGGTGCTTTTGGTAAGCTCTCGGTCCAGCAAGTCCATGTTTACGAACCTGATGGTTCCTTATGAAGCCAAATCCATCATCAATCCCGTGAGTGGAGGAGGTTATTATACCGGTATTGGGTCCGGTGGAGGCAATTGCGATGTGACGACAGGAGGGTCGGGTATTATAGAACTCGACTTATTGGAGCTCGAATCCCTGCGACGTATCGAACAGTTTTACACCTCTCAACTGGCGAACAAAACATACGAAAATATTCCGACGAGTTTCACTGATTACTTGAATCTGTTCAATGTGGTTCATGTAGCCCAAACGAAATACGCGACGAACGCGCCTCTTGCGTTGTTGTTTAAAATCACGGAGGAAGGATTGACCGGCGCCATGAACGCCTACGGTTTGAATACGCTCAATATTGAATTGACCATTGAAAATACTTATTTGCAAGGTGTGCTAGAGGAAATCATCAACGGTTACAACGTAACGAAAGCGTTCGATATGAACACCGGTACCTTGGCGATGAGTCGAAAATTCGAGTTGGCCCCGCTGTTTTTGTATTACATTCAAATCTATGGTCTACCGAATCCGGCCGTCGGGTTCGACCCCGTTAAACTGAATATTATTTTGAAAGCACTCGAGGCCAACGGCATTGACCCCTATGGCGCATAGAGGATAGAAAAATTGAACGACTTTTTGTTTATGTGATTCGTTTGAAATCAATCTTCTTATTGAAATACCGAATTATATGAATATGTCTGACTTTGTTACTGTTCGTTCCTCGAAACGTAGTCGTTCCAAAGACAATATAAAACCAAAGCTTAGCAAACCGGCTTTTGTTCCTCTATGCCGCCATTGCGAAAACATGGGACTCCCTTCGGCTCATTCGTTGCGTTCGAAAGACGGCGAGCTCTTGTGTTCCGTTCTTCTGGCGAACAAATGTTCCTATTGCCACTTACCTGGCCATACATTGAAACTTTGCCCCGAGCTCAAGGCGAAACATGAACGTTTGCATTCTCGTTCTACATTCGTGAAGCCAGTTGTTCCATTGACGCTGATTCATCCAGATATACTGGAACCTCAGGTTCAGGTTCAGGTTCCGGTTCCGGTAACCGTAACGAAACCCATCGAAGAAACAAAGGACGTTGTTTATACCGAATATATAAGTCAAACGTACAATAAATATGCTGGTCGCGATTGGGCCGATATATCAGATAGTGATGAAGAATAAACATGAATTTTGGATAACTCATGTTTGTTTGTTTGTAAAAAATAATATAAATACCCATTTCTTGTTCACAATCTTATTATGTAAAAAAACACCATAAATACAATAATATACATTTCGTTTATATAATCTGTAATGTGGTTCTTTTGGTTGAATCATCCGGTGTGGCACCGATACACCACTTTTTTAGTGCCTCCTTGGAGGCCTAGCATTTCCGAATTGTTCAAACGTTGTTTTCGTTCTTGTTACTGTGAACCGAAACCACAACGTACCATTTCCATCGACAAATCCACCAGCACTTCGGATTTTACCGATGACTGGTATATGCTCGATGCGTTCGTCTAACTGCAATCATATTTTTTCTGGAGGTGTTTTATTGTATGATGAATTTGGTATCAGGTTTCGTTTCCGGTGTGAATGTACGCAACGACCGGGATATAGAAAAATACATTGATTTAGGCAAACGATTGCTTTCATTGAAGTTCCCTCTCGTTTTGTTTTTGGAAAAGGCCGTGGTATTGGACATGGTTCCGGATACTTTTTCGCGGTTTGACTTGCATTATTTTTCCTATGGAAACAAGACTTTTTCGTATATTGAGCAGTGGTCCGATGTGGAGGGGACGTTTTCGGTTCCGTGGTTAGTTTTGTTTGAAAAGGAGGACCTGTATTTCTGGAATTACCGGTATCTGGCCTCCGCATTTCGCGTGGAAACGACGAACGAAGCCAAAGATTCGCTCGATTATTTCTTGGTGCAAATCCAGAAACTGGAGTGGATGCGCATGGCCATTGTGCTTCATCGGGGTCGTAACGACGTTCCGTATTCCTGGATCGACTTTGGGATTGCCCACGTGTTTGGTTCCGTTAGTTCGGAGGAGTTTTGTTCGACTATGCACGACGTCTATTCGCGCGTGCCGTCGAACGGCATGGAAAGAGGTCGAGGTCGTGTCCGGTTCGCCAGTTGTGAAAAATGGAAACCGGATAATCCGGTGGTGTGGGCGCTCGATATTTATACCCACGTCAAATGGGTCATGGCTGGAGGCGTGTTTCTGGGATGGGCCGAGGATATCGAACGACTAGCTGGCGTGTTTTACGAACGTTGTTTCCGTATTCTGTTGGAAAAACACACCTTGATGTGGGAGGTGAATATACTGGCTATTTTGTGGAATGAACGCCGCGATTTATTCGAACTGTTTCCATGCAACCACGATGCCTCCATTGTCCAGACCTATGGGACACCTATACCGGAAGATTGGCTGGCGCTACTATAGGTGTGTCCCATAAATAAAAATAAATTCAGACATGAATGGTTTAAATATCTGTCCAACTATTCAACTATAGAAACGATTATGTCTAACGCCCAAAAAAAAGCGGCTAAGCTTTCCACCTTAACCAATACCATTGACCAAAAACACAATGAAATGCTCCAACATTTTCACCTATCTGAAACCGAAACCATTCCTCTACTTTTAAACGAAAAACGCATGTTGAAACATAAATTACACAAATTACCCGAACACAAAATCGATGCGCGTCTTGAAATCGGTGACCGTATTGATTTCATACGAAAACAAATCGTCCATTTGAAAAGACAAAAGAAGAATTATTTTTTAGACAATAGCAAATATGTTTTCCAGTATTTCGAAGACAAAAAGAAAATTTCCGGGGTTGATTCCGAAACATGCAGTAGACCCTCTTCCGTTTCGGTGAATTCGTTTTTTCGGATTCAACATGCGACTAGTGTTAGTGGTGGCGGTGGCGAAGAGGTGTCTCCGAATGAATCGAGCGATTCCGATAAGTATACAAATTCGCGGCTTTTATACCAGAAATATTGGCGCAATATCAATGGCGGTATCCAGGACGCCGCTACCACCAGCATTTCCAATTATATTATGCCCTCTAATAAATGCGAGGAATGCGGCATTGGCGAAATGATTAGCCAGGAGGAAGACGGTACGCTGAATTGCAACAACATTCGTTGCGGCAAATTCGTGGTCCATATCGTGGATCATTCGAAACCGAACAACAAAGAACCTCCCAATGAAGTCACCTATACAGCTT
>Ga0078894_10001918_pt1 | contig 15593 bp, 15 predicted proteins | sample LauGreSu1BDMLBSD_2_FD_67506 | JGI IMG/M metagenome (GOLD analysis project Ga0078894, IMG submission 67506) | Freshwater lake microbial communities from Lake Michigan, USA - Su13.BD.MLB.SD (version 4) (version 4) | ecosystem: Environmental > Aquatic > Freshwater > Lake | place: Lake Michigan... | reverse complement strand
AGCACGAGCGGACTTACGTTGAGCACGAGCTGATTTACGAGAAGCACGAGCGGACTTACGTTGAGCACGAGCTGATTTACGAGAAGCACGAGCTGATTTACGTTGAGCGCTAGCTGACTTGCGTTGAGCACGAGCTGATTTACGTTGAGCGCTAGCTGACTTACGTTGAGCACGAGCTGATTTACGAGAAGCACGAAATTTTAACTCTGGTTTTTTTGATTCTCTTTTAATAGGCATTTTTTGTTTTTTTAGTGTAAGGTTTGATAAAAGGTCAGATATATCATCTTTTTTGTCCATATGTTTTTCTAATTCATGTGCCATTGACAATTCAACTAATTCTTTTTGTTGAGGTGTATATTCTTGTTTTGACATTTTTTATTATGTTTATAATAAAAAAAAATAATAATTTTTAACTAAATTATTCATTATCCTCATCCTCGGATAAGAATTTTAAATGATCCTTTTACTGTTTCCATATTAATGACAAAAATATAAATAGCATCTTTTTTAGATAAACGAGAATACGTATCATCATACTCGTCTTCTATTTTCCTTATGTTGAGATAAGGAAATTAAATCTCGATTTACTTTTAGAATGCTAGCTATTTTATTATTTGTGTTAACCATTCTATATTCTTCGAAAATGTCAAGTGGGTGAGTATGTCCTAACACAAGTTCAATAAAAATGGAAATTATAGAAATTATAGACAGTTTGTTGGATTATATTGACATTCCTTAATCAAAATCATTTAATGGCATATTATGAAAGAGAACTATTTCCGAAAGTGATATTTCATTTATTATAAATAAAAAAGAGATTTTTATTTATAATAAATGAATTCATTCTTAAAATATATTGGTTTGAGAAAACGTGAAGAATTGAAAAAATTGTGTTCTAAGCATTTTAATCCTCCTCCTTTTTTATTAAAAAAGGTATTCGAATTAGAAAATCTTGATTTGGATGATGAAAAAGAAATAGAAAAATATAGAAAAATGTATAAGAAAAATTGTTCAGAATTAATTAATAAATTTTTGGATAAGAAATTTATAAAAAAAGTAAAGAATTATATGTATACAGATGATAGTGGTAATATAAAATATAAACAAATATCTGAAATACTATTAAATTCTCTTCTTAAAAATTTAGAATCAAAAGCTGTAGATAAAAATCCTTTTTTTACTTCAGAAGGAAAAACTGTAATTAACATGATGTTTGATTCTCATAACAAAACAAACCAGATTTATGGATGGGCTATGGCGTTTACATTTATGGTTGCTATATTTATTTCTTCAGATTATATGGATAAAACTTTTATTACAAACATTTTGGAAATTATGCCTGTTGAAATTTTGAGACAAAAATGGCTTATTAAGATTTTGTTAACAAAATCTTCGGCTATTTTAATACTTGAAAGTATAAAGAAATATATAAAACAAAAATATAATGTTCCTGAAAATTTTTTCAATGGAATTATCGAGAGACATGATTAATCATATAATTAAAAATTAAAAATATTAAAGGACCATAAGAAGCGAAATAACACCAAAAACGTCCAACGCTTTTATCTATTTTATATTTATAAAGACTGAAGAAAAAAGTAAAAATAATAAAAAATAAACTTAGATTTTTAACCCATCCTGTCATATTTTGGAATACAAGTACTAAAAGTGTAATTAAAAATACAGTATAAAAGTAAATAGATCCTTCCATATAATTCCATTCCCAAAAAAGACTATTTTTAGTATCATTTCTATAGTATATTCCTGTTGATTTAACATTATTCCAATTATAAAGACTATAAGAAAACATTAATATAGAATAAATAATTATAGTGAGATGAGATATATTATCAGTTTTACCTAGTATAAATATAATCAATAAATATAAAATAATTGGTTCGAAGTGGTTCCATATCATCGCCATTTTTGTAGAGTATTGATTAATTTTTGTATTTGGTTTGTTTGTCCAGAAAATTATGTCCCAAAATTGCATTACTCCTACATAAAGAAAGAACAAAGATATTATTTTAAGTTGTTGGTTTTTTATTGAATAAGAATAAAAATATAATGAAGCGCAAAATATAATGTTAAATATTAATGCGTATATTGAGACTTTTAGCGTAAAACACATTTATATTATTAGTAATAATATAAATTTATTAGTTATTATAACATAATTTTTTCTTCAAGATTTATAACTGAACTGCAAGATAATTGAGGTATTTGCGCTGCGCCTATATTATTAAGGATATTTTTTAGATTATTGTAAAGTTGTAGCCATGTTAAATTTTTTATTTGGTCCAAATTTGAATATAAAATTTGAGTTAATAAACCATTAGATCCAGATGATGTTGTTACTTCTTGACTAAATTGTTCGTCTTTGCAACCACTTATAAGTAAAATAAAAGGCAGTAAGTCAACTTTAAATTCATTTATATTTTCTAGTTTATTGGTATTAGGATTATACATATATTTCAAGTCTAATACGCTTCCGCTATGACAACTATCAAATACTGCAAATAAACTTGATTTTGTATTTAGTTTAGTTTTAATTATATTATAAAATTCGTCATCTGATATATGTTTAAAATCAGATGTAACTATTGTTTCGTCTCTTCCGTCTTTTTCGTCTTTATTAGAATCTAATATATTAGATCCGTGGCCACTGTAGTGTATATAAAGTTGATCTCCGTCTTTTGTATTAGATAGAAATTCTTCTAGATAATTTATGATGTTTTCTTTTGTTGGTTTTATATCTGATTTTTCTGATAAAATTGTGCTTGTAAATCCATTTTTATCTAGAATTTTTTTCATTAACATTATATCATTTATACACCCATTTAATTGAAATTTTGTATTTTCGTATGTTATACCAATTAACAAAGCTTTTTTATTTTTAGAAGAAGCTATAATATTTTTTGATTTTATACTTTTTATACCTTTATTATTTAGATTATTTAGATTATTTAAATTTATACTTCTATATTGATGTGGATATAATTTATAGTTATGTTTTTTATAAGATTTAGATATTTTATAAGATTTAGATATTTTATATTCATCTCTTGTTATAACAACTCTCATTTATATATTTAAAGAGTTTTTAAAATTAAAAGAATGTACAAGAAACTTGGTAATTATGAATCAAATTACACCAAGGATTTTGATGAAGAATTTGAAAAATTAAGAGGTGATTTGAACAAAGTTATAGATGAGAATAATAGAAACAAATTTAAGGTTGATGAATTAGAAACTAAACTGGGTGATGTAGAAATAAAAAATATTGGACAATCAATTCGAATTGATAAATTAGAAGATATTTTATTTCAAACGAGAAATAGTTTATCTATGATATCTTATGAATATGCTATAAGAAATATAAATAGAATTCTAATTTTTATTAATCAATTTTTTGAAAAAGAGCCATATAGAAGTGCAATATTAAATGCAGTTATATCTTTTTTCGTTGTTCGTCTTTTTTCTTAAGTTATTATATTATAATTTTATAATATAATAAATTTATTTAACGTTAATATTTATGCTTACACCCATTGCTTGAAGTTCTTGAAAAAGAAGTTTAGTGCAATATGGAATATTTACTTTTGCGATATCTGTTTTTTTACAAGCTCTGCACTCTTTTGCAGAAGATACAATTCCTCCACATTTTTCGCAAACATTTACTTGATATACATCACTCATATCAAAAAACGTTTCTTTAATAAAAGAAGCGCCTCCGTGAGCTATCAGAGCATCTCGTTCCATCTCACCCGTTCTTAAACCGCCGTCTCTCGATCGTCCTTCGCTTGGTTGATGATGCATCATTGTAACATTTCCTCTGCTACGAGAGTGCATCTTATCACGAACTAAATGTTTCAATCTTTGATAATATGTGGGGCCGATAAAAACTTCAGCCTCTAATATTTCACCTGTATAACCACAATACATCTTTTCATTTCCATGACGTTCATAGCCAAGAGTCTTTAACTCTTCGCAAATTCTTTTAGTAGGATCAATACTAGAGCTACAAAATCCGGTAGAGTCTCCAAGTTTTCCAGATAAAGAACATGTTTTTCCTAAAAGAGTTTCAATTAATTGAGACATTGTCATTCGTGAAGGCATGCAATTTGGATTGATCATGATATCCGGAACAATGCCTTGTTGAGTAAATGGCATATCTTCTTGACTTAAAAGTAAACCACATACACCTTTTTGGGAACTACGAGAAGCTACTTTATCACCAACTTCAGGAATTCGAAGTTGTCTGATTCTTACTTTTACCATTTTATTTCCTTCATCGTTAAAACCTTCCCAAATATCGTCAACAATTCCTTCTTCTCCATTTCCAATAACAACAGAACATTCTGTTTTGTCTTCTTCTTCATCTTTTTGTACTTTTGTTAAAACCTTTCCAATCAAAACATCTCCTTTATAAACAGGTGTTCCTTTAGGAACAACTCCGTTTAATCCAAGTTTACTATAGTTCATAGTTTTATTTTGACATTTTCCAGATGGAATTTCTATTTTTTCAAAACTACAATTAGATTTTTTATTTTCTTCACATTGTAAAGTTTTATAACAAGTATGAACAAACATTCCTCTGTCAACTGATGATTTATTCATCATAACAGAATCTTCCTGATTCCATCCTCCGTAAGTTAAAATTGCGACGATTGGATTACAACCTGTAAGCATTTCATCATATTTTAGCATTTTATCGTATTTTGTAGATACTAATGGTTTTTGAGGATAATGCATGACATGAGTCACAGTATCAAAACGCTCTTTAAATGCGAGAGAATATACCCCTAAAGCTTGTTTTACCATGCTAGATTGATAAACCAAACGAGGATTTTGATTATGTTCTGGATAAGGAATAACAGAAGAACATACTCCCAACATTAAAGATGGATGAATTTCGCAATAATCATATTTTTGATCGCTATATTTTTTCAAATCATCAGGATACATCGAAATAAGACTACTTTCTACTTCATTAGAATCAATGTATCTAATAATATCATTTTCTACCAAATCGCTCCATGTCATACTTTTGATCATGTCTTTCTTAAGACAGATTGAATTATTTTTAACACAAAGTAATGGTCTTGTAAATCTACCGTGATCACATAAAATTCGAATTTCTTTATCATCATCTTCACAATAAAAAGAAACTTGATTACTTAACATGCAATTTTTTCGCATATCAGACAGTTCTTCGTATAAATCATAAGGTTTTTCAGTTAATCCCAACAAAGCACCATTTACATAAATTTTATACCATTTATCAAATTTTCCATCAAAAAAAGTGTCACATGTGTTGAAATTTTCGCAACTTTCTACAAGTTCTTTTACTAAAATAGAGTTACATCCGGTAGTAATATTAGAAGATAATGCGAGATTTTTAACAATACCAATACTTTTTCCTTCTGGAGATTCAATGATATCAACAAAAAATGCTTGGGTCGGGTGGATTTGTCTAATCTTCACATTTTTTCCTTCTTTTCCAATAGGGATAATAACACGCCTAAGATGTGAAATAGTAGCAGGATATGTTAAACGGCTCATAATCTGACTTACACCAGTTCTTACATAACTATTTTTTTGAACAGCCCAATTTCCAGTTGAAAATACATGTTTTAATGAAGAAGTAATATTGTTAATTCTAGACATTGCAGTAATTATATCTTGACGTTTTTCCAAATATTTTTTAATATTATCACAATATCTTTTCAATAACATTCTGAATAAATCTGCAATTAAAACTCCAGGCCCTTCAATTCTTTTTAAAGAAACGTTGTCACGATCATCTTCTAGTCTATTTTTTAAACAAACTCTAATAAGTTTATTCAACATATCTCCAAGTAACAATGCTTTTTCCAAAGAAGAAGAAATTCCCATATGAGGAAACATTTCGTTTTCGATTACTTGTTGCGTGTAAATTATACGTCGTTCTTCATCATCTTCAACTTTATTGAGAGATGCATTGCTAATATATTTAATAGCTTTTTCTTTGTTCGTATATAAAATACTTTCTCTAATAATACGTTGAACAATAATCATTTCTTCTTTTGTAGATGGATTAATAAATTTTACAATATCATCGCTATTAAATCCCAGAGCTTTAAAAACACTTCCAGCAAGTACTTCCTTTGACATGTAAGGAAGAGAAAAAACGATATTTTTATGTTCACGATTCATTTTTGCTTGAATTAAAACACTGTGACCAGTCTCTTCTGACATACTACGAATTTCAGCAACATATGGAATCTTTTCATCATTTGCATCAAAAACATAAACTTGATTATAGTTTAATCTTTCTTGACAAACCAAAGCTCTTTCTTTTCCGTTAATAATAAAATAACCACCTGGGTCATTGAAGCATTCGCCTTTTTCAACGCATTCGTCCATAGTTAAGCCATAAAGATTACACATGCTAGATCGAACCATCGTAGGAACTTTCATTAAAAATATTTTTTTATGATTTAGTTCATTTGTTTTTTTATAAATTCCACAACTATCATCCAATTCCCAAAATTCTTCATTGATATCGACAAAAACAGGAGAGTCATATGTAATATCACGATATCTAGCTTCAGAAGGGTAAATATTTTTAACTTTGTGGGTACTTTCGTCAATAAAACTAGCTTTTTCAATATATACTTGTCCAAATGTAGCTTTATATTTTGTTTGTTTTACAACTATTTCAATAGAAGGACATTCGTCAATAATTTTTTGAATTAATACGTTAATCATATATTCGTAACTTTCAAATTGATGAAATACAGGACCTTTTTCTGAAAAGTATTTTTCGATAATAGAAAAATAATCTTCTTCAGAAAGACCAGCTGAATCGTTCTTGAACTCCATTTCTATATTATATTTTGATTTTATAAATTATGATAATATAAAATCATTTTTATATTTATTAAATAAGAGTAATGAATCCTCAATCTAATATAAATATTTTAATTCAAAATTTTCCAGATAAAGTTCCTATCATATTTAATCCATCTTGTTCAAAAACTAAAAAAATTGATAAGCAAAAATTTTTAGTTCCTAGAATACTTTCTATGTCTGAATTAATTCATGTAATAAGAAAAAGAATAAATCTTGACTCAAATGAAGCTATATTTATTTTTATAAAAGATGACAGAAATAAACAATTTAGTCCAAATTTTAGTATGATTGTATCCGAAGTTTACGAAAAATATAAATCAAAAGATAACATTTTATATATTACTTATGCTAATGAAAATACTTTTGGATAAAAAAAATAATAAATTATTTTATATTTATAATAAAGAATGGCAAAAAAACGTTGTTCAAAAAGTTCAAAATCTCCTAGAAAATGCTCAGGACAATGGAGACCAGTAAAAAAATCTCCATTAAATAAGTGTTCTCATAAAAAATTAAGACAAAGTCCAAGATGTAATTCTGATCCCGATTGTCACTGGGTAAATAGAAGAGGTTGTCATAAACGTCCTGGTAGATCTCATTTAGATCTGCCAAAAGCAGAACATCATGCTCCAGTTGAGTCTGTTCCTGTTGAACTTTCTTCTCTAGATGAATCCCCTCTACAACCATCTGGAGTTCTAAGTTTGTTATTTAGATCACGTAAATCCGCTCGTGCCCAACGTGCTTCTCCCTCACGCAAGTCAGCTCGTGTATCACGCGCTTCTCGTAAGTCCGCTCGCGCCCAACGCGCTTCTCGTAAGTCCGCTCGTGTCCAACGTGCTTCTCCCTCCCGCAAGTCCGCTCGTGCACAACGTGCTTCTCCCTCACGCAAGTCAGCTCGTGCATCACGCGCTTCTCCCTCACGCAAGTCAGCTCGTGTATCACGCGCTTCTCCCTCACGTAAATCAGCTCGTGCTCAACGCAAGTCAGCTCGTGCTCAACGTAAATCCGCCCGTGCTCAACGCAAGTCAGCTCGTGCTCAACGCAAGTCAGCTCGTGCTCAACGTAAGTCCGCTCATGCTCAACGCAAGTCCGCTCATGCTCAACGTAAGTCCGCTCATGCTCACCGCAAGTCAGCTCATGCTTCTCCTTCACATAAATAAAATAGTAAAATATAATGTATAAAGTGTATAAAAATTATTAATTATTAAAAAATTAATTAATAAATGAATAGTGTTACAAAACAAAATATTATATTAGGATTAGCAATATTAGGAGGATGTCTAATTGCAATTTTGATAATTGTTTTTAGAAAAAGAGAAAATTTCTTTTTTGAAGTAAGCAAATGTAATCCAAAATGTTCAGGAGCTTTTTACGGAAAACCGGCTACATTTCAATTTACTAATTTAAGCACAAAAGAACAAGATTGTTCTAAAGAAGGATGTGGCTACGGAATGGTATGTAACTGCAAATACCCAGAGTGCAAAAACTTTTCATATGGAAAAGGTAATTATCCACAACTTAATCCTGGTGTATAAATATTAAATAATTTATAAATTAATATAATTTATAAATTTTATATTTATCTTGATATCTTAAATTTAAAATGGAGTTGGTCCTGATGGCATCATAGTTGGCATCATTGGTTGTACAGTTGGCATCATGGTTGGCATCATTGGTTGTCCACTTGGCATCATAGTTGGAGCAGATGGGACTGATGAGGGTCCTCCTGGGCAGTTGGCTCTGCATTCGTCAACGGTTTTGTATCTTCCTCCGTCCATTACAGTTTTGCAACCATCAGAGCAATCAAATCCGTAAGCACCAAAATTTTTTGCTACGTCACATTGTCTTGGGGCATATACAACACAGTTTCCACCGTTTAATGAACAAGCTTTTCCACTGGCTGGATTTGAGCAGTCAATATAAGCTTGATTAATATTGGCATAGTTGTAACATGCTCCTTTGCATAATGTATTGTAATTTGGTTTACTGTAATCACCTGTTCCGGCAAAATAAGGAACAAGCTGATAATTTGGGACAACTGGGTATCTTACACTAATATTGTTTAAGGTGTTAGGTAGACGATTTAAACCTTCATATCTACCTAAAGAAGCATAGTTACAAGTAGATAAAGTATTATTTGACTCGCTAGACATTTTATTAATTAATATATTTTTTTTTTATTTTTTAATGTACGATTTTTTATTTCTTTTATGTCTTAATTATTTTATGTGTTTTAGTCTTTTTCTTCATCTGAAGAATAACCTTTAGAGAATAAAGGTTTAGATAAATCTAAATTAAATATAAAAGGAGGTATAGTTCTTTTAATATATATTTTATCACGATGATGACATTTTTCTTTTGAATATATTTTTGAAAGTTGTTCTTCATAATCATCATTAAAAATTTTATTATATTTTATATATAAAATCCAATCAGATATGATATTTGTTATCTTTTTTGTTTTAGTTGAATTTTCTAGTATACATTTTTTGCAGTAATCTATATTAAAAAATGAAAAGATTTGTTTTAGATAGAAAATAATATCATCATCGTCCATTTGTTCGACAAAACTTGGTATACACATTTCCGATAAGTAAGAAGAGTATTTTCTTCTAAATTTTGAAATATTATAATTACAGTCTGTAAACATATGCCATACAATTGGCATATCGTGAAATTGAGTATTAAAAGTAGATAGTTCTTTTTTAGAGAATTCTTTATTTGTGTATGGATTTTTGATAGGAATAGGACATGGGATCATATCATAGTTATAACTATGTTCAAGGTTATTTTTAACCAATTTTTTAAAATCTGATAATGTAAATAAATATCTTTTTTTTGATTCATAGTCTATATAGTTTATATGATATTTTTTCAAGTCTATCTTGTTTAATTCCAGATCTAATGTATTTATTGGTTCTTTTTTATTTAAATAGTAATCAAACCATTTTTTATAATATTTTTTAAACAAAAAATTTATTCTGAAAAATACATCTAAAGAATCAATACAATTTTCAATTATATTACAAGATAAAGTTTTATTATTTAATAGATATAATTTAAAAGTTATGTTTTTTTTATTTTCTGAAAAATAACTTTTATCAAATGTATTCCATGAACTATACAAATATAATAGTAATTCATTGATATTGTTTTTATCGTTTGATAAGTATTTTATTAAATTCATTATTTTAATAATGAATTTATGCTATAAATTATATTTAAATACGTAATTTTATTAATCCTTCTTCATAAGTAAAATCTTCTGTTATTACTACAGAAGATTTCAATTGATTTCTATCTATATCTGATAAAATATAATTACGAGATTGAATAATAATTTCATCTTTAAAAGAAGGTTTATCAGGAAATGAAAATTTTAATTTAAATGATATATCTCCATCGATTGTACATGTTACAAGATGTTTTATTATTTCTAATTCATCAAAATTAAATAAAATTGTAGACTTTATTTTTTTATTTGAAGATGTTATTGATATATTTTCAATAACATCTCCTTTTTTACGCCATTGGACAGGATATATAAAAGAATAATTACCGTCTTTATCTAATTTCAATTCTTCTACATTAGAAATATTAGAAATAGAAATCTTTATAAATTCATCATAAGACATAGATTCTATTTTATTATTTTTCATATGAGATATCGCATAATCTTGAGAATTAATTAAATATATATGAGGAATAGATTTTTCTTTCAAAAAATCTTCGATAATAATTTGCTCTTTAGAACTTGTCATATTTATTATATAATTTAAATTCTTCTTATTCCAAAAACAGCATCTATTTGTATTGTTTCATTTGGAGAGTATGGACTGAGATAATCTGACTCTACTGTTTCAAAAGGTTTTCCATCTGGAAGATAAATTGAAAATTTAAATGAATCATTTGGTTTGAATTTTATTGTCTGACTCATATTGCTATATATTTTAATAAAATTACTATTAATAGGTTGTACTGTATCTGTGACCGGGGCGATAAATAAAGCTTTATTACTAGACGGATTATTACTATATATTATATCATTTGAAGCTCCGGATGGAGATGTCACGTTCGAAAGTTCAATATAAAAGAATGGATAAAATATAGCTCTTGCTCCAGATTTTAAGGTTACATTTGGCATAATCAAACTTACAAGAGATACTTCATAACATACAGTTTCGCTTTGAGATACGACACTTCCATTATAATTAAGAGGAGAGAAATTATCTCTAGAAAAAGATATTATATTAATTGACGAGCCTTTAGATGTAAGTGTATCATAATTTGGTATATTTTCTCCATTGTAATTTTGATTATTATCATAATCAACAAGTAATTGTATTTGCCCACTTGTTTGATTTAATTCCGAAGCTTTTATAAAATATAAACCATATGTGCCTCCTCCATTTATGTCCTTATTTACAATTGGATTTGGATATATATTAGGATTGATATTATTATTAAATGAATGATATACATATTTTCCAACATAATAATTTTTTGTAGAATTTCCTTGACTTAATGGAAGATTTATTATATAACCTGGAACAGGATTTCCATTAGAATTTAAAAAAGTAGATGTTACAATATTATTCATATTTGGAGTATCTAATATGTATTTTTCCATTGGCATATTATTTCTTAAAGTATAAGAGTCATATTTACTCCAACCTGCTTGAAATGGTTTATCTAATGTTGCATATTGAGTTGTAAAATCGTATGATATAATTTTAGATGCTATAATAGGGCCTCCTGATAAGCTTAGTGTTTCGTCAATTATATAATAGTCTGCGTATGCATTTGCATAGTGTTTTACTTTATTTCCATATATATCTTCGGTTGGAATATAAATTACATTATTAGTACTAGGATTTAATATTGTATAAGAATTGTTATTAGCCCAAGCTAAACTATTATAAGGTTGCTGTAAAATAAATCTTGCAGATGTAGGATCATAACCAACAATTACTCTAGATTCTAAAGTAATTGTATTATATAATAAATATCCACAATAATAATTATGTATATATGATAATCCCACTGCGGTTGCAAGTATAACAGAGCCTCTTGTAGATGATGTTTCAGATGTAACTGGCACAGTTAAAGGATCAATTCCATTCCATGTATAATAAATTGAACCATTACAAATAGGATCTGTGGCATTTTCACCAGATATAACTTGTCTAGAAAATGCGAATGGAACAGTAAAAGAAGACTGTAATGGATACTGATTTCGATTTCTAAATTTACTATAAAATTCTATATATCTTCTATTGCTCATTTTATATACTTTAATATTTTAATATAGAAATTTAATAATATCGCAAATATCTGTTTCCAATACACATGGGATATTTAGATCTTTAATTTTATTTAATAAATATCTAAGAGTATCACCATTTTTCTTCCATATTTCACCTTCACATAATAATTCATGTCTGTCAATTTTTGATCCAAAAAGAGCTTTTGAATCATTTATATGAAATAACTTTACATTTTCAATTCCTAGTATATTATTTATGTCTTCAAACATTTTATCTACTTCTTCTATTTTTCTCAAATCATAAAGCCCGCTACCCCATATATGAGCAGTATCAATACAATAAAAAATATGGTTTCTTTTACTTTCATCTACATTGTCTCTTATCAATTTTAATTCTTGAAAAGTTGAACCTAACATACATCCTTGTCCTGCCATATTCTCTAATAACAAAGAAGATTTTTCAGAAAAATCTATTTTTGATATGTTTAAAGATACTTCATTACATCCTTTTTTCTTATCTTTATAACATCCAGGGTGCAATACAACACCATCTCCAAATTTTGATACAATTTTTAACTCCTTTTCTAAAGATTTTATAACTTTTAAAGTTTTTTCTTCTTGTTCTTTGGATTCAGATGATAATAACTCTTTAGTTCCGGCCAAGTTATACACGTAAGGAGCGTGTGTAAACGCTTTTAATGGAAAGCGGTCATTAAGTTTAAGATATTCTTTTATGTCATCATCTTTTATTTCAGTTCTAATAAAACTTTGAGGACTTCCCATAAAAAATTGAAAGGATAACATTCCACATGTTACGGCAAATAAACCTGTTCTTAAAAGACTCTTATCAAATGGAACATGTGTTCCAATAATAATTCCACTACTTGAAAGTAAAATACTCATTCTTTATTCTTTATTATTTATTCTTGAATTATTTCAAGTTCATTTTTATAATTTATAAATTTATAATTATATAATAAATAATGTATAAATCTTTGTATAAAAAATCAGGACAATATTCATCTCTAATTGATAACCGAAATTTTGTTAATCCTGATTCTATTATATATGAAGTTCCTGCAAAAGTAAACGTCTATATGCCAGATGAAACAACTGAAGAAAAAATAAATTATTCATATGGCAAAAATTTAAAAGATAAAGGAGCAGGCGAAGTCTATTCATATCGCTATAATGCTAATTATGTAGGAAACAGAGATGTAAATGATGGAATAATATCAGTATTGGATAACAAAGATAGACCTTTTATTAAAGATACTATAGTTCAATATGATAGAAATATAAATAACTCAAAAGCATCTGTAAAAGAAAATTTTGAGGATAAAACAAAAGATAAAGATAATAAAGACGAAGAACCTCCTCAGACATGTTCTTCAAGCGGAGATGTAAAAAGTGTATGCGGAGGAGATAAACTATTTCCTATTATGGATCCCCGTTTTAATTTGAGAGAAGCTGCTAAAAATATGATATTATTAGAAGATCATTTATTTCATCTTGGAAAAAGATGTCAAGATTGCATTTTAAAACATTGTCTTACTGTTGAAGGATTTTTAGAAGAAGGAATTACTTTAGATGTAAACTCGAAATATACAGATATATTAATTAAATCAGAAAACGATTTTAGACAAATATTTACAGATTTGGCTAAAAAAATTAAAAAAGGAAATCTATCAAATGAAGATTGTGTAAATTTTGCACAACAAATAAGAAAAATTAGAAAACCCATATGTCAACAATTTGCTACTTTTATTTAAAGTAAAATTTAATACAAACGCTATTTTAAACTCCTATAAGAGTTTAAAATTGTTTATTTAAATAAACACATCAAATATATAAATAGTAAATAGAAATGGAATATAAAGATTCTAATAAAGAATGGTTTGCAGCTTTTGATCCTGGCAAAGTTAATTTTGCTTTTATTGTAGAAGAAATAGATAAAGAAATGTTAAAAGAAATTACATGTCCGAATAAAAAAAATAGATTTATGTCTTGTGAAAATAATGAAAATAAAGATGAAAAGGAACAAAAAACAAAAAAGAGAAAGAAAAGAGAAGATATGGAACCTACTTCTTCTTACATAAATTTTTTAGAAGAATTTTATCATTGTGGAAAAACTATTATTTGTTCTAATAATAATATTACAGATGTATCTGACGCATCTGCAAAAACAAAAGCAAAAGGTTCTAAATCATTAGATGCTAATACATTTTTGAGATTAACTGCTTTATTAGATTCTTATAAAGAATATTTTGATAAATGTTCAACTATTATTATTGAACAGCAAATGAGTTTTGGAAGTAAAATAAATACAATGGCAATTAAAATCGCGCAACATACATATTCATATTTTTTATTTAGATATGGAAATACAAAGAAAATTGTAGAATTTCCATCTTATAATAAAACACAAATTCTAGGGGCACCAGGAGGTTTAGAAAAACCAAAAAGAAAAAAATGGGCAATTGAAAAAGCAAATGAAATATGGACATTAAGAGGAGATTTAGAAACTCTTGAAATGGTTAGTTCAAAGAAAAAGAAAGATGATATGTCTGATTGTTTATTACACGTTCTTTCTTATATTATTTGTAATTATTACGGTTAAAAATTTATATTATTTGTATAATATAAATGAATAAAATGCATTTAAATATAAATAGATCGGTTCTTTTGAAAAAAGGAACTAATTCTAAAATGTTAGCTGAGAATATTAACAATAAACAAAATACAGCTGACAATAAACCTAAAGTAATAATGCCAAAAGTAAATAATAACAATAGATCTCATATAAGCAACCAGAATGTTAAACGTCCTCAAACATCCCAACCAAAAAAATCATTACCCCCGTCATTATCATTACCCCCATCATTATCATTACCTCCATCATTATCATTACCCCCATCATTATCATTACCCCCATCATTATCATTACCTCCATCATTACCCCAATTATTATCAACAAATACTAGAAATTTATCATTTGATTTTATTGACGGAGATGCCGATGAAAATAAAGTTACACTAGAATATAACGAAAAAAAGATAGATAAAATCAATTCCAAATTATCAGATCTTCTTAATTCACATCATGAAAATAACAAGTTAATAGATGAACGTATTGAAAAATTATATAATTTAGTAACAAATACAAGATCAGAAAATTTATATGAAGAAAAAATCAACAAACTATCAGATCTTCTTAATTCGTATGATCAATATACAAAGTTAACAGAAGACCGTATTAACAAACTCTATAATTTAGTAACAAATACAAAATTTCAAAATTCAACTGATAAAACAAACAAGGCAAACGATGAACATAACAAGTTAACTGATGATCGTATCAACAAGTTGGCTTTACTTCTAAATTCACTTACTGAAACAAACAAGGCAAACGATGAACATAACAAGTTAA
>Ga0078894_10001916_pt1 | contig 15610 bp, 15 predicted proteins | sample LauGreSu1BDMLBSD_2_FD_67506 | JGI IMG/M metagenome (GOLD analysis project Ga0078894, IMG submission 67506) | Freshwater lake microbial communities from Lake Michigan, USA - Su13.BD.MLB.SD (version 4) (version 4) | ecosystem: Environmental > Aquatic > Freshwater > Lake | place: Lake Michigan... | reverse complement strand
TAGAAGAAACTCCAGCATTATATTCTAAATCAAAAAAATCTAAAACAGCAGATAGTTCAAGCGCCCGTCTAGAAGAAAGACCAGCAGGCGCGTATGCTTCAAAAACTAAAGTAACACCTAGTTCAAGTGAACCGCAAAAAACATTTTCCCCTAATATTCCATCAAACAAGAAACAAACGAAAGAAGAATTTGTAGAACCACAACCTCTATCAAACGATTTTGAAGAATTATTATTAACACCTCCAGAACCAACAATTCTAAAACCAGCAGCGGTTTCTACAGTCACAAATGATAATGTTATGAAATTAGACGAATTAGTACAACAAATTGTAAATGGACAAGTTGATGATACCAAAGATCCGGATATTTCCGAAGAAGAAGCTGTTTCTCTTGCAAATGCACTTTATGCACAAGCAAATGCGATAATTGCAGAAAACGCAGCTAAACAAAAAAGTCGACAAAAACGTTTGGGAGAGGCAATTTCAATGGAAATGCAACAAATGGAAGCGGAACAAATAACGCGAGAAAATTTAGAATTAATCCAATCTATAAATAAAGCATTAACCAGTAGCTATGGAAGATTAAATAGAACTCAACGTTTGGCATTAAATACATCATTACATTCTTTAATAAATAACACTGTAACTTCGTTTGAATCTCATGAACAATTGGAATATGATACTAATCAATTAAGAGAAAATGTAAAAGGGTTATTTAATGCGTTAATTCAATATTATACAGAAATGGCATCATATGGTTATAATAATTCTTCATCAGTATTATCTAAGATAGGTTCTATACTTGCTGGTTGTTCCATGTTAAGTGGTGTAATAACTACTCAACAAACATACAGTCAAGGAGGATTATTGATATCATTATCAAGATATTTAGGAACAACCACTATGGTTGCCTCTGGGTTATATTGTTTAAGCGCAGGTGGTGTTCCTATTAAAGATATTCTTGAAACAATTGGCAGAAATACAAGAGAATGTATTACAAGCCGATTTTCTAGCGGTTGCAATTTAGTAACTGGTGAAATTCAAAAAATAAGCGAGACGACTTTAACCGCTATAACATATGCAATTGCGGGGGATTATTCTAATTTTACAATTGATTTTGATGATAGCACCGGAAATATTTCAATTGTACAAGACACATCAGTTGCTTCTGAAAAATCCAATCAATCGTCTGCTAGTGAAGCAAGTAAACAAGTTTCAGCTATATTAAATGTTCCACAAGAACAACAAGTTGAACAATTGATACAAACTATATCTACAAATATTCCTACATCAGTAGATATTCAAGCTGATAATTTAGTCATACAGGATGATTTGGGAATGTATGATGATTTAAATATGTCTCAAATAACAGACGAAACAGATTCTCAGCCTAATTTAGGTGGTAAAAAACGTAAAAGTAGACGGCATAAAAAAAGAATAATTAAAACCAGAAAAAGAAAACAATGCAGAAAAAGACGATTTACACACAAACTGAATAAATGCTCTAAACGTACAAAAAGGCTCTAAATGAATTACCGTTTATACTAATAAATTATTTTCTTTCTTTTTAGTAGAAAATAATGTCGAAAAAAACGATTATTTCATATTTTCAATCTAGAGAACATTTTATACACCTATTAGAGAAAAACCCCGGGTTAGTCATACTCAAATTAGGCGCATCTTGGTGCGGCCCGTGCAAACGCATTAAACCCGTTGTTGACGCGTTTTTCGCATCTTCACCTGATAATGTTATTTGTTGTGAAATTGATGTAGACGAATCAATTGATTTATATACTTATTTGAAAAGTAAAAAAATGGTAAATGGAGTTCCTGTATTATTATGTTATAAAAAAGGAAACACTAGTTTTATACCCGATGATTCTATTACTGGAGCTGACCCAAACCAATTAGACGCATTTTTTAAACGGTGTGCTCTACATTTGTTATCTGTTACAACCACAAAAAAGAAGAATAACACATTAAGCATCTAAATATTTTTGCAAATTATCAATGCGTTCTTGTAGTTGTCTTGTTCTAATTTTTACGATTACTACTTGTTCTAAATAACTAAGTTCTTCTTTTGTAAAATATTGCACATAATTTAGTTTACGCAATGCATATAGAATAGGATAATGAGCTGTATCAATATATTCGCCAGTAGTTTGTATTTGCATATGTTCTGAACGGCTATCACCAATATCTTGTAGCCCAACAGAATAATGTTTTATAAATGTCTCGTTAATATCGATTCTAGACATAATAAATAGTTATTGTATTGTAAGTATATAATAACTATATCATTTTTTTCGCTTTTCAATATCTAAATTTATAGAAAGAATAATGCGTTTAAAATTACTTAAAAAATATGTATAACAAATGTATATGAGTGAATACCCATTTCAAGAAAGTGTAGACCAAACATTTAATACCAATATTGGTGCAAGTGAAAATAATAATTTAGCAGAAAACGAGAGCAACATGCCTATTCCTGAACAACCTAGTGTAGAGGGGGCTACACAACCCAACACTAAAGTCAACAATATATCCAATATTATTGATAAATATTTAGCAGTACAAATTAATAAAAAATTGGCATCTAGAAATGTTGCATCTAGGAATATTGCATCTAAATCTAATATTATAAAAAATGCCGAACAAAAAATAGACAAAAAATGTATTGAACAACAAGTAAAATCTATTATTCATAGCGCTGCGGGATGTAATACCAAAACTTATTCTACCAATAATAAATATAATAAAAATAAACGTACTGATGTTGTAGATTTAGATAAGAAATTTGATTTTGAAGACAATGAAGTAGATTTTGATAAGGATTTTGCTAGATATAAGACACAAAGTAACGGTTGCCAATACTATGAACATGATTATGCAAATGTTAATAATGAATCGAAAGTTTTGTGTGAAAATTTACATTTGGATTATAACAAAAATAACAATGATACAAATAATAACAATGATACAAATAATAACAATAAATACATTAACATTATTAATAAGTCTGCTCCAGATATAAATATAATAAATGCGAATAAACATAAAATTATTTTGTTAAATTTTGAAGATGATACATTTATGCCAGTTGTTAAAATAGACGATTCTAAGATTAATATAATAACTCAGTGGTATAATATGTGTAGACAAAATATAGATATTGAAGAGACCAATATAGTTTTAGAAAATGATATTAATATTGGTTCGATATTATACAAAAATATAAATTGTACACATAAGGATTTATTTATTAATACTTACATTCCAAACATATTGCAAAGCATTAGTTTTGCAAAAAATATACTACAACTAGAAACTTTAATAGGAATTTCCAATTTCAAAAAAAATACAACTAAAGAAACTATAAAGAAATCAAAAACACTCACTGATTTAGGAATAACTATACCTACATCATTAATATACACCGATAACTATTTTTATATACAAAATGGCATAAAAAAGGAATGTCCATCACAATATAAAAAAATGCATATTATACCAATAGTTACTACACAAATGACCACTACACCAATAGAATATATTGATACTAAAAAAACTGTTAACAATAATGAATATCCAATGTCAAATTTTTTACCACCAGTTCCTCATCGCACTTTAGAATCTCTTGAATGCTTAGACCCATTTATGACATCAAATATGTCATTAGATAATAATGATACAAGTCAAATGTCGTCTAGATTTGGTTTATCTTGGAATGTAGTTGAAGAAAAAAAAATAAAACAATCAAATAACCAATTAATTATTGTAATTATTAACTTAATGTTTTTGCAAACAATAGTAATTAATAATCCCGATTTATTAACCATTACAACTATTTTCGACAACACGGAATACGGCTTTACCGAATTGTTTACGTATAATTCAGAAAATAAAGAAATCGAAACAATTATCAATAATAATTTTAATAATACTATTTTTAACAATGTAGATGAAATCAATAAAACACTATCATCAACATCACAACTAATAGAACTGATAACTAACAAACAAACAATTAGCGAACCGCTCTTGCAAGAAGAAGAGAGTGTTAAAAACTATTTTAGACAATTCTTTGACTTATCTGACGATATTAATCATAAAATGAAAGCATCTGTATTATACGATAATGTTCTAGAAAGCAATACTTTATGTAAAATCGACAAAACTAAATTATCTAGTTTCAAAAATAGGTTATCGAACTATTTGAAGGACTTGGGATTGCAGAAAAAACGATATAATGACGGATATTATTATTATGGAATAGTGAGTAAAGATGTAAAAACGGCTTATATGTCAGATACAACTGGAAATAAAAATTGTATAATTCTAAAATCGTATGACGAGTTATGCAAAGAAAGGAATTCCTTAGAAAATGATAGATTGCAAACTGATTTTTATATTAGGATTGGGACAAATTGTTATTATAAGTAAATGAATTAAATATTAAATTACATAATATATAGATAAAATGAATATAGAAAAACATTATCAGGAAAAGTACGAAGAGTTTTTACGTAATATTACTAATTTAATGTATACATTTGAGGTCACTAAATGTTGTGGATATAGCACTTTTGTTAGTATATACAAAAATCAAACCCTTGCAAATTTACATTCAAATATAATTCAGCATTTTGGTAATATAGAAATTAAACAACTTTATTTTATTACACCTCAAAATGAACGCATAAATATACCTATTTCGATGCAAACTATTTCTAACTTTGTCATAAATAATATTATTTGCAACCCTTGTAGATTAGTTCCTATTTATGATATATCGAAACCCATAGTTTATAAACTATATTTATATGACGGCCATTGCGAACCAAATAATTGTTCAATGATTCATTATCATTTTTGAATATTTAGTTCACATTATAAATAAATATTCAAAAACTATATTATATATGAAACAAACAAGTTGTCCAAAATCTGGTATAAAAATATATGAAACACAAAATCGTTCCAAATTATCTAAGCCTGTTAGTTTTCAAAATACTACACTTAACACATTAGATTTAGATTTAGAAAATTATTCTTTAGACGATTTATACAATTTATTTAATATAACCGAGAACAAACTAACAGAAGACTCATTAAGAAATGCTAAACAAATAGTGCTTAAAATGCATCCTGATAAATCACGACTAGATTCCAAATATTTTATATTTTTTTCAAATGCATACAAAAGGTTATATGGCATTTATGAGTTTCAAAATAAATCAACTAACAAAAGACAAAATAATGAGGATTATTTTGATGAAAGTAATAAACGACTTCTTGATAATATGTTTGATAAAAATAAGGCATTCAAAGACCCGAAAAATTTCAATGATATGTTCAATAAAGCGTTTGAAAAACATAGACTAGAAGACCCTAACGAACACGGATATGGCGATTGGCTTAAATCCAATGATGGATTTATTTCTATTGGTGAAAATATAACTAAAGGAAATATGAACGATGCTTTTGAACAAAAAAAGAAACAAATGCAAGCTGTTAGTATATATAAAGGCATTACAGATAACATAACATCTAGTTTGGGTGGTTCGCTTCTTGATGGAATAGGCGATTTATCTACTGAATCTTATACTGATTTAAGACAAGCATATACTGAAACGCTAATTCCTGTTACACAGGATGATTATAATAAAATGGAAAAATTCAATAGTGTAAGCGAATATAAAGCACATCGCGAAAAAGTGAATATTACACCTATTTCAAAAGAAGAAGGTGAACGCAAACTACATCAAACTCAAAAAAATAATGAAAAACAATCTGCGGCATTAGCATTTAAATATGCTAAAGAAGCTGAAAAAATGAAAGAAAAGCAAAATGGGTTTTGGTCTGACCTTAAACAAATTACTGGTTGGTAATAAATGTATAATATTTAATTATATTTGGCTATAGTTTTTTTACAAGTATATATATATGTTAGTTGCTAATTATATTATATTATTTGTCATACTTATATCATTGGCTATATTATATCAAAAATATTTGGAAAAAATCACCAATAAGGTTTCATTTGACGAATATGGAGAAATTAAAAAATACTTGTTAAAGGATAAAACTTTAGATAAGAGTAAAAAACCGTTGTTATGGATACACGTTCCTCACGAATATAATAGTCGTAACTGGTTAAGCTTTGGTTCTAGAAGTTCATTTGAACTAAATCAGCCTTATTTATATTTAACCGTTAAATCAATTATAAAAAATTGTGATAAATCTTTTAAAATAGTGATAATTGATGATGGTACATTTGAAAAACTTATTCCTAATTGGAATATTAATTTAAGTCTTCTTACTGACCCAATGAAAGGTTATGTAAGACAACTTGCTATGTCTAAACTAATTTACACGTATGGTGGTTTAAATGTTCCTATATCATTTCTATGTTTTAGAGATTTAATAACAATGTATAATCGTGGAACAAATGATGATTCTATGTTTGTTTGCGAAGATTATGATTCAAATATTACATCAACTAACAAATTATATTATCCTAATGCTTGTTTTATGGGAGCCAAAAAAGAGAACGAAACTGTGAAACAATTTATTGATTTTATGCAACGCACCATTTCAGATGATTATACCGCACAAACGAAATTTTTAGGGGAGTTTGATAAATGGTGCAAAAATAAGATTTCCAAAGGGAAGGTTCGGTTGATTCCGGGGACAGATGTTGGTACACGAACGATTGACGACGAACCGGTAACAGTGGAGACATTATTAGGCGAAAATTACATTCACTTTTATGGAAAAATGTATGGCATTTGGATTCCTGATAAAATGATTTTGAAGCGTCGTCACTATGAATGGTTTGCACGTATGAGTCCTGAACAAATATTTGATAGCCAATTTATTTTGGCGAAATATATTGTTTTGGCATTAGCGCCGGATAGTCAACACGGTGTTATTGAGTCTATGGAGAATTCAAGACCAGATTGGATTGGTTTTTGGAAAGTTCCTCTTAGCAATGGAACAATGAATATTTTCGGTCCAAAACCCAATTTTTTGGGAGACCATGTCCCTCATGCAAGAAATTCTGGAAATTTACCGTAATATTCAATTTCTTACACCTTTTTACATTTCAAACGCCGTTTTTTACAGCATTAAAAAATAAAAAAGGTAAAATCAATATTGATGGTCTTACTTTTTCTTCTTCTCTTTGGTTATTGAAGAAGTGAAAGACGACATGTTATTTTGAAATTCTATTGGTTTTGTTTGTTTCTCTATCCAACATTTTGTTAATTTCAAAATATTTATTGAGAAATTTGCGTCCCTTGTTCTAAATACGATTTTTTTGTTTTCGCAACTCACACAATTAGAACAAACCACCACCAGAATTATTAGAACCTAGTCTTATTTTATCATTATATGGATAATCTTTAAGATGTTCTAAATAGTCCATTATAATATAAAATACAATTTATAATTTATATTTTATATTTTATATTTTTTATATTTTACGAAAAATAATATAATTAATTCTTATCGATTACGACTTCTTTTGCTACATTGCTTATTATTTTATTTATATTTTTCTTACCTTCTTCTTCTGTTAATCCATTCATTGAATTACTAACAATTTTTAAATATAAGTCGTTTTTTTTCGACGTTGAACTGGTGCAATCTGGATTTTTATCTCTCCAACATTTAATTTGTTTTATATTCTCATTAGCCACATTTTTAATTGCTTTTGTTAAAATTGGCTTATCATCACATTCTTTTTCCCATTTATCGTTATCCTTTATATACAATATTTCTCGTTTTTGGTCACTACAGTGTATTGGTCTCATATGATGTTCTATGTTATTCAAATTTTTTAATAATATGCTGGATATACCTTCTACATAACCTTTTCTTCCAGTATTTTCTAAATCTTCAAGGTTCAACTTTATCGAACTAACAAAATCTGAAATATTCATTGCATCTTTGCATGTTTCATTCAAATATACATTCAAATTAAATGTTTTGTTGTTAGTTAGATTGTTACAATTTGTGTTATGAGTTCCCATTTTTATTACATCCATCATCATTTTTTGAACTTCTGTATTGTTTTTAATGAGTTCCATCATTATTTCCTTGTCAAATGGTAAATTTTGTTGGGGTATTTGTTCTGTACATTTCTTTTTATGACGCCATAAACCCGACGGGTCACTATATATTTTTCCACAGGAACATACATGTGGGGTTTTTTGGGGTTTTTTTATTGAAAAACATTGCGAGGTGTTATTTTTGTGTTTTTTTGTAAAAAGATGCCTATTGTAATCTTTTTTATTAGACGTATTAAAGTAACAAACTTCACAAACAAAAATTTGCATATTTTCCAGGGGTTTTTTTGGGGTAAAATTATTGCTAAACATTGCTATATTAGCAATATAAAAAACCCCTAAATAGTTTTTCGAAAAATATATAAAAATTTTATCGTAACAAATTTTTCTTAGTTTTTTCAACGACTCTTATCATTATGATAAGAAACCTCGAACTAGACCCCCTTTTTCAAAACTTTTTTCGGTTTTCCGATTTTGGACATTTATTTTTGTCCATTTTTGAAAACCTAAAATACTTTTTGAAAATTTTTTATGATTGAAAAATTCGGCAAAATTTCAATTCTATGTTTGACAGCTTAATTTCTAGTAAATATGACTTGTTGACGAATATATCCAAATTTTCAGTGTGGGTGGGAAATAAATGACAAATTTTTTACACATAGACCCCGATGCAAAACTTAAAATAAAAACATATTAAAGAAATAATGCTATCTATAAATCATGTGTGGGATATTTGCACTTTTAAATCCGACCATTTTTGGTAATAAATTAGACCAAAACATAATTAAGTATCAATTTATGAAGGGCAAACGACGTGGCCCAGAATATTCAATATTAGAACATCATTATTTGCAAATGTGTCTTGGTTTTCATAGATTGGCAATCAATGGACTCAACCAAGAGTCAAATCAACCAATAGTTTTTAAAGACATTGTATTAATTTGTAATGGAGAAATATATAATTATAAACAATTATATGAAACACTAGATACAATAAACATAACTGATTCAGATTGTGAAGTAATTATTCATTTGTTCCTTAAATACGGAATTGAACAAACGCTCATTATGTTAGATGGTGTTTATTCATTTGTATTATATGACAAAAGAGACGGGTGTAATAAAGTATATATAGCAAGAGACCCATTAGGAGTTAGACCATTATATAAAATGCATAATAATAACATGTATGGGTTTGCGTCAGAATTAAAATGTTTATGTTATTTTTATAATTCAGTTTTACAACACAATAACAGTAGTTTAGAACAATTTGAACCAGGAACATATTCACTTTTAAACTACCAAGAACAAGAATGGACACCAATCATAACTAACAAAATTTATTATATTCCAACATTTTCATATACATTGCCTCATATAGGAGTTGCTATTGCCAAACAAGATATTATATGCAATATTTCTCAGCGTTTAAAAATATCTGTTGAAAAACGATGCAATACTACAGAAAGACCAGTAGCATGTTTATTAAGTGGAGGTCTAGATAGTAGTTTAATAGCGGCATTAGTCGCAAATTACTTTAAAACAAAATGCATTCAAATAGAAACATATAGTATTGGATTAAAAGACTCAGAAGATATAAAATACGCAAAAATAGTGGCTGATTATATTGGTTCAAACCATACTGAAATTATTGTTACTGAACAAGAAATGTTTGATGTCATTCCAGAAGTAATTGAGGCAATTGAGAGTTACGATACAACTACTGTAAGAGCTAGTATAGGAAATTATTTACTAGGAAAATATATTTCTAGTAATTCAAATGCAAAAGTAATCTTTAATGGTGATGGTTCAGACGAATTATTTGGGGGATATTTATATATGAATAAATGTCCTGACGATATTGAGTTTGATAAGGAAACGCGACGATTATTAAAGGATATACATTTATTTGATGTGTTACGTTCAGACAAATCTATATCATCTAATGGTCTTGAACCAAGAACACCGTTTTTGGATAAATCGTTTGTAAATTATATATTATCAATACCTCCTGAATTTCGCAATCATACAAACAAAATGAATCATTCTATTGAGAAGTATTTGTTGAGAAATAGTTTTACAAAAGATTATTTTTTGACTGAGAATGGTAGACAATTATTACCATATGAAATTCTATTAAGAAAAAAAGAAGCATTTAGTGATGGTGTAAGTTCACATGGACGTTCATTATATATCATTTTACAAGAGAAAATAGCTGAAAAATTAAATCAAGAAAATAATACAACATATGATGCAAATATTGAAACAGAAAAGTTATACTATAAACGTATTTTTGATAAACATTATGCAAATTGTTCACATATATTACCATATTATTGGATGCCAAAATATACAACTGCTACAGATCCGAGTGCTAGGACATTAGATATATATAAATAATATATATAAACAATATAAAAATATGATAATATGAATATATATAAAATGTCTGAAAATGATACTCAATTGATTTTATGTATTGAAGAAAAAGATAATGCTGAGAAATATCCAATAGATACACGTATATTTATAGGGTTTAGTAGAAATCATAATTCATTTTTTTTAAAAGGCAAACGTGAAAATACAAATGAAGCATGTTATTCACCATATTCAGTTCATTGTTCTTCAAAACATACATTGTGTGATTTAATTGAATTTGTAATGGGAAGTAAAGAAGGGTTTAATTTATCTTTGTATAAATATGATAATTTAGAAAAATATGTATATGCAGATTTAACGTATGATTATTTTAAGAAAAATATGGGTGAATCTAATGAACTTGTTGCATATTCTAATATTTATCCTTTACGAAAACAAATAATTAAAATATTGAAAATGTTAAAATACACCTATAATGATGATGAATATGATGCTGAATAAAAAATATTATGAGTTAATTATCTTCTCCGTAAAATTCTTCGTCAACTTCTTCAATATCTCCGTAAGACATATAATGTCCATATTGAGATTTAAAGCCATATTTATATAACTTTTTTAAATCATCATGTGTTCCAAAACATCTAACAGTATTAAGTGTCCAGCCAGGATATTGTTCTTTAAATTTAAGAACAGTTAATACAACTTTTTTCAATTCATGCCATATATTACTATTACTATTATTAGTTTTATCAATTCCTTTGCAAATAGCAAGTTTCTCTATTTTTTGTAGAGTTTCTGAACCTTTAATCTCATGAAGCAATCCCAACATGTCTTCAGTCATTACAATGTATTGTAATTTATTTATCTGTGTGCGTATATCGTTTCTTTGGCATCTATAGTAGTCAACTTTTAAATTATGTTGTTTAGCAATTCTGATCGATTCATGATATTTAGAATCGATAATAGCTAATTCATCATTTAGTTTATCTAATTTAATTTTTGATTGAGATTCCATATTAGTTTATGAATAAAATTATATGAATAATATAATTCAATTTTTTTCTATAACCGAATTATATTTTAAGGCTATTTTAAGACTAAGCATAAAATGCATTCAAAGGAATAAAAATTCAAATAAAATAATATAGTATATTTGTATTATATTATTTCATATTGATATAATGGATACACAATTTGCGTTATGTATTGAAATATATAATTTAATGTAAAATCACCTATTCAAAAATTTAAGCATAAATTAAGAAAATACTGCGTTGTAATTGATATAGACGAATGGGGGGAACAAGTAAAACGTGTAAAATTATAAAGGGTTCGGTTTTAAATCTTCAAGGGTGTAAAGGTGTAAAATATATGTAATAAATAATATCATATGATGATTTATCATATTTAATTTGTGATGTATATTTAATCTTGTTGAAATTACATATTTGTCTAATGATAGTCATAAATGAATTATATGTAATTTTTGTCTCTAAGTATTTTCGTTTAGATATATGATAATAAGGAATACATTTCTTAATAAAGTCTTCAATAGCATTATTAAATATTCCTTTTTTATATGAATTATTGTTAAGAACATAACATTTATCTGTTGTAATAGCAATGTCCTCTAATAATTTTATAAGTAAATCTTGAGGGACATGTTCTTTAAATATTTGTGATGACATATTATAATAAGTAAATATAAATTATATTTTTTGGTTCACTAAAGATTAAATAAATCTGTATGAAAAACTTTGAATACATTATTAGAAAATAATGCTAATTCAATTTCATCTTCGTGAATATTATGAAAAACGGTTATATATTTACAAATAATGGGAATAATATTATATTTTTGAGTTTCTGTTAGTATATTTGTAATTTTAATAAATAAAAAATAATTGTCAAGAATATCCATAACAGAATATCCATTATCATAAATATTATATAATAATTTAACTGCTGACGAAAGATTGTTTGTTTGTAATAGTAGTGTATATTTTTCAAATGTAAAAAAACTGATGTTAGTACAAACGTTAGTTGCTAACTGTAAATCAATAGTTGTGTTTAATAGTTTAAATTTTTCCATATAATTTATTAAGATTTTAGCATTATTATTTGATACATTTAAAATAAATTCTCTGGCATCAACAGAAATAGTGATGGTTTCAATATCAATAATTTTTTGCATTATTTGATTCAAAACGCATTTTTGAAGTGGTTTAATTTTAATTATAGTAAATCTAGATTGTAATGATTCAATTACTTTTTGTGAATTGCTACAAGAAGCTATAAAATTAACATTATGGCTGTATTTATCAATGCAATTTCTAAATACTTGTTGACTTTGTTCATTAATAATATCAATATCATCAAGAATGACTATCTTTTTTTTATTTTTAATTGATGAGCAAGTTTGGCAAAACGTTTTTACATCATTTCTATAATAATTGATTCCTTGTTCTTTAAGTGAATTGATATGTAAAATATTGTCTTGATAGATGTTAGTAGGATAATTATTATAATATTCTTTAATAGTGGCATTTAAGAATGTAGTTTTTCCAGTTCCAATATCTCCAATAAATAAAATATTAAGGCTGTCCATTTTAATTAATGTGTTTAATATAGTAATGATTTCGTTGTCACATACAAAATCGTTAAAAACTGTTGGTTGGTATTTATTTAAAAAAAGGGATTGTGCCATTTATTAATTATATACGTTAATAAATGTTTAAGTTTATCTTAGTTTATAATAATATTCTAAAATGAGTAAAAATTTATATGAAATATTGGAAGTTCCGGAAACATCTAGTATAGAAGAAATAAAAAAATCTTATAGAAAGTTGTCTATGATGTATCATCCAGATAAAAATCATAATAATCCAGACGCGACTTCAAAATTTCAAAAAATATCAGAAGCATATGAAACATTGGGTGATGCTGAAAAGAAAAGCGAATATGATGCGATGCGTAAAAATCCATTTATTAATATGATGGGCGGCGTTAATGGTTCCACAAATAGTTCAAATATGGATGATTTGTTTGCGAATTTTTTTACAGGAATACCATTTATGCACGGCACCCCGTTTTCACAAGGAAACCCATTTGGTTCAGGTAGTATTCGTATATTTCATAATGGTGTCCCGATAAATCCTCACGGTTTTGTCCAAAATTTACAAAAACCTAGTCCAATAATCAAAAATATAGTCGTTCCAATAGACAAGATACTAACAGGAACAACTATTCCGGTTGATATAGAACGATGGATAATAGAAAATGGACATAAAGTATTTGAAAATGAAACAGTATATATAAATGTTCCTAAAGGCATAGATGAAGGAGAAATAATTGTGCTAAGAGATAAAGGAAATATAATAAACGATGAATGTAAAGGTGATATTAAATTATTTATTAAAATAGAAAACAACACCGAATTTAAACGCAATGGGTTAGACCTTATTTTAGAAAAAACAATAACGGTAAAAGAAGCATTGTGTGGATTTAGTTTTGAATTAAAATATATAACAGGAAAGGGTTATACAATAAATAATAACTCCGGTAAAATAATTTGTCATGGTTATCAAAAAATAATACCAAATATGGGATTTTCAAGAGACCAACATACCGGAAATCTAATAATATGTTTTAATGTAAAATTTCCTGAAAATCTATCTGTAGAAACAATTAACGAATTAAAGAAAATAGACTTTTAGTATACCTTTTGAAAATGTATAGCCAAAGGTTTGAAATATATATTATATGTGAAACAAACTTAAAGACAATTATCACATATAATATGGCGCCCTCTTAGCTTAGTGGTATAGCACCAGTCTTGTAAACTGGAGGTCCTGGGTTCAATTCCCAGAGAGGGCTTATAACATTTTACTATAAAATATCATATGCATTAAATATATATTCCAAGTTTATCTTGAACACGAGGTCGGTCGCCCGGGGTTAATTATGATATTGCAGCATTATTTGAACGGATTCGTTGGTCTGTACAATCAGCACCTATATTAAACGTGGAGCAGAAATGTTAGAGACAACATATCAATAAAACACAGAGTTTTCCGCTGGTTCGTTAAAAAGAGTTTCTAGACTTCTAAAATATTTTATTTTATCTTTCACTATAATATAAAATGGGAAACGGTTCAGGACCAGGAGGATTTAATTCACGAATTTTTACTAATTCTTTTGCAGGAAAAGAAAGCGCGATGGCTTTTCCTTTAGTTCCAAAGAACTATTTTGGGTTTCAAACTAAAGGACAATACTCTTATAATGTATATCATCAATTAGCAAACAATGGAGCTGGGTTTGGTTCACGTGGTGCTCGTTGGGAACGAGTAAATAATGTGCCAGTATCATTTAATCCACCTTATAAATAAAAAACATTTTGTTATAAATTTATGTAGTAATAGCCTAGACATAAATTTATATACATATTCCACCTTTTCTAAAGGTTGACAGATAAATTTGAACTTGGATTATTGTATTGAGATACTTTTAATTGATTTTGTCCTAATTGCGTTAAAAATTTACCACATTGTTGTGAACGATCACATGAAGTAGCATGTATCATTTTAGCTCGTCTAGTCGCAACACTGGAAGCTCCTACACCTGCACCCGGAGTATATTTATTCCAAAATTCATTTGGTTGATTACATATAGTTGTCCCGCCTGGAGTAAATTGAGTGCTTCTTCTAGCACCGACTCCTACATTTTTTTTATATAGAAACCCCGGAAAAGAGTTTCCACCAAACCAAAATTGGCCATAACTATTAGAACCTGTTCGAAATCCTTTTCGACTTGACATATATATATACTTTTAAAAAAGTATAACAAAATATACCTTTACACCTTTTCTCATTTAAAACGCCCATTTTATATGAGAACTCATATATAATTCTTCTTGATTTTTCGTGTCTTGTTTTTCTTGGATACATATTTTTCTGGTCTTTCATATGCACCCTTAATTATATTTCGGTATTTGTCTTTTGGAATACTTTTAATTGTTTTTGTTATATTTTCTTTCAATTCTGCGTGTGTTAATCCATCTAATTTTTGTAATCGTGATTTCAACATACTAAAATAGTTTTCTATGGAATTTGTGAAATGTTGATAAGGAACAGCATACAATAAATGATTATCCTTGTTTAT
>Ga0078894_10001914_pt1 | contig 15622 bp, 13 predicted proteins | sample LauGreSu1BDMLBSD_2_FD_67506 | JGI IMG/M metagenome (GOLD analysis project Ga0078894, IMG submission 67506) | Freshwater lake microbial communities from Lake Michigan, USA - Su13.BD.MLB.SD (version 4) (version 4) | ecosystem: Environmental > Aquatic > Freshwater > Lake | place: Lake Michigan... | reverse complement strand
CAGCGTGCGCGAGTACCTCCTGCGGATCCGCGCCATCGGCATCGACATGGAGACGGCGACGATCTTCCTCGTCGGGTTCGCCAACGGCATCTCGAAGGGCGCGCTGCAGCCGGAACGACGGCAGGGCGGGGACCTCGGGAGGCATGTACTCGTTGCTCGTGCCTTCGCCTCGGATTGCCGCGATCGGTAGGACGAAGTCGCCGATCTTCGTCTTCTTGAGCCCGCCGCACTTACCGAGAAAGAGGACCGCCTTCGGCGAAGTCGCAGAGAGAAGGTCCATCGTGGTCGCAGCCATCGCGCTGCCCATGCCGAACGACAGGATCGTGATGTCCTCGGCGGTCGCAGACAGCATGGGCTTGTCGCGTCCGACGACCGGCACGCCGAAGCGCTCCGCGAAGAGCTCCACATAGTTCGAGAAGTTCACCAGGAGGATGTACTGCCCGAACTCGTCGAGCCGGCGGCCGGTGTACCGGGGCAGCCAGTCGCGCACGATCTCGTCCTTGGTCTTCATCCGTGCAGGGTAACGCGCTCGATCGGCCGCGACAGACGGGCTGAAAAGCCGCGACGCCGCGCGTGGCGCGGCGTCGCGGGGATCGATGCGGGCTCTGCGATCACTCAGGCTTCGGACCGGTGCCCGGACGCGGCCGACCGCCGCCCTGTCCGAACTCGTCCTTCGAGACCTTGCCGTCGCCGTCCTTGTCGCGCTTCTTCAGGCGCTCCCACTGCTCCTTCTCGACCTCGTCCTCGGTGATGAAGCCGTCCTTGTTCTTGTCGAGATCCTCGAACTTGGGGCGCTGGCGCCCCGAGCCGCCGCCCGGCTTGGGGCCGTCTCCGCCCGGCGCGGGCGGCTCGACGAACGCGAGCGAGGCGCTCGCGAGCGAGAGGGCGAACAGGGACGCGACGATGGAGTGCGCACGGATGGGCTGCTTGAGCATTGGCATGAGGGGTATTCCTTCACAGGCGGGTGGCGTGACGGGATTCCGTTGCCTTTTCGCCGGTCCGATGGGAAACGCGCCACGCTGGCCGGGCATTGCGCGGTTTCCTGGAATCGGTGCCGAAGGGTTCCGGCGTGCCGGGAACAGGGGGCGTGGCGGCCCGATGCAGCGGGGCGGGGGTAGGATCCGCGCCATGTCCAGGCTCCCGCAGGCATCGCTCGAACAGCTCTTCCTCTCGGCGCGCACCTTTGGCGCGTGGCAGCCGCGACCGGTCCCGGCCGAGATGCTCAGGGAACTGCACGCCCTCGTCCGGCTCGGGCCGACGAGCGCCAACTGCTGCCCGATGCGTCTCGTCTTCATCACGACGGCGGAGGGGCGGGAGCGGCTACGGCCCTGCCTCGCCCCCGGCAATGTCGACAAGACGATGTCCGCGCCCGTCACGGCGATCGTCGCGATGGACATGGAGTTCTACGAGGACTGCCCGCGCCTCTTCCCGCACGCGGACACGCGTGCGTGGTATGCCGGCAAGCCGCAGGCGATCGAGGCCGCGGCGACGCTGAACACCAGCATGCAGGCGGGGTACCTCGTCCTCGCCGCGCGCGCGCTCGGACTCGACTGCGGACCGATGGGCGGGTTCGACAGGGCGAAGGTCGACGCGGAGTTCCTGTCCGGCAGCGCGCACCGATCGCTGCTCCTCTGCAACCTCGGATTTGGCGATCCCAGCCGGCTCCATCCGAGGCTTCCGCGGCACGAGTTCGACGAGGCCTGCACGATCGTCTGACGCGGATTCAGCAGTCCCCGGGGAGTTGCCGATAGAGCGATTCGCATGAACGAGGCCGTACGCGCAACGCCGCCGGGGAAGCCTGAAGGTCCGCCGAGGACCTCGGCGCTCGTCGTGCTCGGCGCCTGCGCGGTGCTCGCCGTGCCCGGCGCGTGGCTGATCCTGACGGGAAACAACGCGGGGCGGGCCGCCTTCGACGCGACTGCGTACCACATCCGCTTCATCCGCCAGCTCGCCGCCGACTTCCCCGACTTCGACCTGTCGAATCCGCTGACCGCCACGACGCCTGGCTACCACATGGTCCTCGCGACCGTCGCCCGTCTCGGCGCGGACTCGACCGCCGCGCTTCGCGTCGCGAGCCTCGCGATCGGACTGCTGCTGGTAGGCGTGTTTGCGGCCTGGTGCTCGCGCCGGGCCGCTCGACTCGAGGCGGCCCTTCTCTCGATGCCGCTCGCGGCGTCGGTCTATGTCCTCGGCTCGGCGGCGTGGACTGCTCCGGACAACCTCGCATGGCTGCTCGTCGCGTCGATCGTGCTGATCTGCCTGCGTGGAACGCGCGGGCGCTGGGACCTCGCCACGGCGTCGCTCCTGCTCGTCGGCCTCGTGAGCGTCAGGCAGATCCACATCTGGTGTGCCGCCGTGATCTGGGCCGCCGCGTGGTCCGATGCGCGTGTCCGCGGCGCGACCATCTCCGGTGCGATCCGCGCGACGGTCCCCTGGCTCCTCGCGACCGTCCCCGCATTGCTCGTGCTCGGGTACTTCGTGTGGAAGTGGGGAGGACTCGCGCCGCCGCGCTTCCAGGGCGAGGTCCAGGGCTTCAGCCTTCCGACGCCTGCGTTCGTGCTGCTTCAGATCGCGATTCTCGCCGTCGGATTCTCGCCGTGGATCGCACCTCGGGTTCGGGACGCGTGGCGCGAAGATCGCGGGCGCATCCTGGTGGTCGCCACCGCAGGCCTGCTTCTCGCGCTGGTCCCGACGACGACTGCCAGCTTCGCGGATGGCCGGTTCGGCGGCTGGTGGGGATTGGCCGCCCGCCTGCCGGTCCTCTTCGAGCGCTCGAGCGTGCTGGTTCTTGCCGGCGCGCCGGTGGGTGCGGTCGTGCTGCATGCGTTGCTGGCGCGCCTCGACGGGCGCACGAGGCTCGTGACCGGCACCGCGGTCCTCGGATTCGTCCTCGCGATGACGGCGAACCACTACTGCTGGCAGCGCTATCACGAGCCGTTCCTGCTCCTGCTGATTCCGGTCATGATCCTCAGCGACCGGCATCCTCGCGCCGACGCGTCCCGCCTTGGACTGCTGCCGCCGGTCGCACTGCTGCTGCTGCTCGGTGTCATCGCCTTCACGGGCGTGCGTGGGGAGCCGGTTCCGGACGATGCCACGCCGGCGCCGTCCCACATCGCGCCTTCCGACCGATTTGATGAGGGCAAGTATCTGTTGACAAAGTAGAGATCGCCGTATCTGGCGTCGAGCGGGCCGCTCCGGTGAAGGCGAGACCCGGCGTTCCCCATGCCGGGGCTCGCAGGCCGATTATGGGATGGACCGCGAGCGCTCACTCGCGGCCCGGATCCGATCTTCCTGTTTTGCCTCGAGTTTCACTTGCGGACCCCGAAGATGAGGGCACCGTCAAGATGAAGTGTCAGCGCACCCCCCGCGCTGCTGTGTTGTTGTGGCGTCGAGATCCCTGGGTGGGATCGAGGCGCATGTCGTCCCCGACGAGCCGCGGCACTGGTCGTCCCGTGCCGAGCTCGGAAACACTTATTGAGGTTTGCAATGCGCTTCTCACATCTGGTTGCGAGCGCGGCAGCTTTGTCTGCCGCCGGTATGGCGTTCGCGCAGGTCGCCGTTCTGCACAATGGCGTCCCTGTCACGATGAAGGTTCCCCAGGAGACCTTCTCCGTCGAAGGCCCGATCTGGGACATCGACATCACCAAGCGCCAGGTGATCGCCAACGGCTACCGCGTCACCATCCCCGCCACGCTGAACGGGGTGGAGTTCGTCTTCGGCAACACCGAGATGGTCACCAACGAGGAGATCAGCCTCGGCGGCATCACGGCGGCCACCTTCGACCGGCTCTCCGACCTGAACGCCGCGACGCGTGACCGCATCTTCGACACCGCAGGCGAGGCCGGGCCGATCCGCCTTGGCCCCGCGCGATCGCTCTTCTCCACTTCGGAGGCCCGCGGCGTCGCCGTCGCGGACCTCGATCGCGACCCGATCATCGAGAAGCAGATGGAGGACAACTACTTCTTCCTCGCGCGCAACGCGTTCCTCCAGTATCCGCCGGGCGCGCTGCCCGCGGACTTCCTCGGCAAGATCGGCATCCGCAACGAGCTCGGCCAGTTCCCGACGAACAGCGCGCAGCTCCCGCCGCGCCGGTTCTGGCGCTACCCCTCGTCGAGCGGCGCGACCTTCATCGCGCAGGGCTCGGTGTATGCCGACAACAACGGCAACGAGTACTACATCCCCGACTTCGTGATCAAGGGCGCGCTCGCCCATGTCGTGATTGCGGAGAACGTGCTCATCGGCAACATGGGCGCCAGCGCGATCGGCAACTGGAACACGCCGGATTCCTTCGTCATCGGCCAGTCGCTCGTCATGATGAACCAGGATCCGCGCATGCCCATGCAGATCATCGGCATTGCGGGCTCGCCCGTCAGCCGCGAGTACTTCACGACCCAGGTGCCTGCGGGAACCTTCGTCGCGGCGGTCGGCCACATGATCGGCGACCATGTCATGTTCGCCGAGGTCATCGATGTCAGCGCCGATGTGTTCGATCCCGCCGTCGGCGCGTGGACCTCGGTCATCGACCGGACCTGGCGCTTCCAGGCCGGACGAGGCCTCAGCTTCACCGGCGAGGTCGTTCCGGCTTCGACGACCCTGCTGTCCTACCAGATGGGCAACAACAACCTGTTCAGCGGCCCCGAGGTTTCGCTCGAGCCCGACACGATCGTCGATCCGGCGCTCAATGTCGGCAAGTACGTGATCCGCGACCGCCAGATCGACGCCACCCAGCGGCAGATCAAGTTCATCATTCGCTCGGCCAACGACCCGACGAACATCATGCGCGAGGTCGTCTACAACTGGGCGGACATCCTCGGACTCTGAGCTCCGCCACGCATGCATCTCACTCGATCGGGCTGCTTCGGCAGCCCGATCGTCTTTTTTGCGACGACCGTCCGGACGCGTCCGAGAAAGCCGCACGCGCCTCCCGTACCGTGGGCGCGAGGCCGTGGATCTTGAACAATTGACCGTGATTCCGTTTGCGTGGCCGGCGACTCGAATCATGTTTGCACTGATTCCGACTGTTGTCCGGGTCGTATCGACCGGGTGGATCGGTCCGTGAATCCGCGTGGGCAGTTCGTCCTGCAGCCGCGCTTCATTCCGGGGTTTCTGCTTCCGCACGACATAGTCGTCCTCTGTCTGGGGAAGCAGGTTGTTTCGAGGTGGTTCATGAACTTTGCGCGTTTGGTTGCCGGGTCTGCGGCCTTTGCCGTGGGCGCTCTCGCATTCGCACAGTCCGCCGTCCTGCATGACGGCACGGTGGTGGTCCAGAAGGTTCCGATCGAGCTGTTCGCCACCGAAGGTCCGATCTGGGACATCGATGTCGCCAACCAGCGGATCCTCGTGACCGGTCGGTACATCACGATCCCCGCATCGCTGAACGGCGTCGAATGGGCGCTCGAGGGAACCGAGCTTCTCGACCCGGCGGGCGCGTCGCTCGGCCCCATCACGGCCGCGACGCTCGACCGCCTCACCGACAGCCGCGCGATGCTCAAGGACCGCGTGTTCGAGACGGCATGCCCCGACTGCGGCCCGCTCCGCATGGGGCCCGTCCGCTCGATCTTCAGCACCTCCGAGGCGCGCACGCAGGCCGTCTACGACGGCGCGGACATCCTTGACCGCATGCCGGAAGTCCAGCGCATGGTCGAGGACAACTACTTCTTCTTCGCGCGGAACATCTACCTTCGTCACTCGAGCGTGCTTCCGCTCTCGTGGCTCGGCCGCATCGGCATCCGCAACGAGGACGGCTCGTATCCGACGAGCGCGAGCGTCCTGCCGAACCGCCGCCACTGGCGCTACCCCTACACCTCCGGCGCCACCCTCAAGTCGGCCGGCACGGTGTATGTCGACGCCCAGGGCAACGAGTACCGGATCCCGGAGCTCGAGAAGGCGTTCGAGCTCTCGGAGAATGTCATCATCGGACCCACGCGCAGCGTGCAGTTCGGCGACTGGACCACGCCGGACAGCTTCATCGTCGGCGATGTGGCGGTCATCATGAACCAGGATCCCCGGTTCGGCGCGCACATCATCGGCCTCGCCGGCCAGAGCATCAGCCGCGAGTACTTCCTCTCGAACCTCCAGCCTGGAATGGAGATCGCCGTCGTCGGCTTCATGACCGGCGAGCACCTCCAGATGGCGCAGGAGATCGAGGTCGCGATGTTCGACCAGTCGCAGGGAATCTCGATCTCCGCGATCGAGCGCACCTTCCGCTTCGACCTTGCGGACGGACAGGCCCAGTGGCGCGGCGAGGCGATGCCGATCGAAGCGGGCTGGAATCTCTTCGCGCGTATCGGCACGATCGAGTTCCCGGCCGATGTGGTTCCCACCCTCGAGACGCCTGGGCATGTCCGCTACGACGTGCGCCTCGACGGGATCAACCTCCTCGGCATCACCGAGGTGTCGATCGTCGTCCGCAACGCGAAGGGCGGCATCGAGGCCGAGCAGACCTTCGACATCACGCCGTTCATCCAGTGACCGGCAGCATCCCGGAATGAACGCGCGGGCCGCAGGAATGCGGCCCGCGCGCCTTTTTGCCGGGGCGCGTATGATCTCCGCCCTATGTCGAAGGCCATCATCAAGACCGTCAAGGGCGACATGCATGTCGAGTTCTACGACGCCGACGCCCCGGGCACCGTGAAGAACTTCCGCGACCTCGCGGGCAAGGGGTTCTACAACGGGCTCACCTTCCACCGTGTGATCCCGAACTTCGTCATCCAGGGCGGCTGCCCGAGCGGGACCGGAACGGGTGGCCCTGGCTACAAGATCAAGTGCGAGCTCACCGGCGGGAACCAGCGGCACGACCGCGGGGTCCTGTCGATGGCCCACGCGGGCCGCGATACCGGCGGATCGCAGTTCTTCATCTGCCACGGCCGCGACAACACCGCGCACCTCGACCGAAACCACACCTGCTTCGGCAAGGTCGTGAAGGGCCTCGAGGTCATCGACGCGATCCGCGCCGGCGACAAGATCACAGAGGTCGTCCTCGCGGACTGAGCGCGCGATGGCCGATCTCGGCCGGTTCAACACGCTCACCGTCACGCGATCGACGCTGAACGGCCTGTACCTCGACGGCGGGCCGCTCGGCGAGATGCTGCTTCCCACGCGATATGTGCCACGAGGTCTTGGCGTCGGCGACTCGATCGAGGTGTTCGTCTACCGCGACTCTGAGGACCGCCTGGTCGCCACGACCGAGCGGCCGAAGGCGTGCGTCGGAGAGTTCGCCTGCATGCGGGTGAAGGACCTGCATCCCCGCAGCGGCGCGTTCCTCGACTGGGGGTTGCCGAAGGACCTGCTGCTGCCGTACCGCGAACAGAAGCCGAAGGTAGCCGTCGGGGAGGATGTCGTCGTGGCGGTCACCCTCGACGGCGACGAGAGCCGGATCATCGCGACGACCTTCCTCTCCCGGCATCTCAGCAAGGAGCGGCCGCCGTACGGCCCGGGGGATCCCGTCGATCTCCTCGTCTGCGCGGCCACCGACCTCGGCTACAACGCGATCGTCGATGGCCGGTTTCGCGGCCTGCTCTACCGCACCAACCTCGCGGGTCCGCTCCGCATCGGCGCGCAGATGCCCGGCTTCGTCAAGCTCGTGCGCGAGGACGGCAAGATCGATCTCAGCCTCGATGCAGCCGGATACGCGCGCGTGGCGCCGCTGAGCGAGCAGATCCTGCGGGAGCTGCAGAGGATCGGGGGACGCATCAATCTCGACGACTCGAGCGACCCCGCGGCGATCCGCGATCGATTCGGCGTCAGCAAGAAGGCGTACAAGCAGGCGCTCGGCGCGCTGTACCGGGAGCGCCGCATCGTGTTCACGGAGCCGGGTATCGAGCTCGCACCCGACGCGGGGGGCGGGCGGCCATGAAACCAGGCCGTGCCGAGCGTGCCCAGGAGAACCTCGGCCGTTGGCGGGGCGAGCTCGCACAGGTGGAGCGCGAGCGGCGGGGCATGGTCTGGGCGCTCTGGATCGGCCTGCCGCTCGGCCTTGGCGTTGCGCTGCTCGCGCATCCGCTCGCCGGCGCTGGAGTGGCCGGCGCTGCGGTGCTCACCTGGGGGCTCGGGCTCTACATGACCACGGTGCGGCGGGCCGAGTTCGCCGAGCGCGTTCGCGATGCAGAGGCCGAGCTGGCGGCGGCGCGACGGGTATCCTGACGGGCCCATGGTCGAGATCACCGCGCGATACGAAGGTCAGCTCCGCTGCCAGGCCACCCACGCACCGTCGAAGTCGTCGCTCCTGACCGACGCGCCGGTCGACAACCACGGAAAGGGCGAGGCGTTCTCGCCGACCGACCTGGTGGCGACCGCGCTCCCGACCTGCATGATGACCATCATGGGCATCTATGCCGAGCGCCACGGGGTCGACCTGCGCGGGATGTCGGCGCGAACCGAGAAGGAGATGACGAAGTCTCCTCCGAGACGGATCGCCAGCCTTCGGACGGTGATCACGCTTCCGATCCCTTCCGACCATCCGCAGCGCGCGGCGCTTGAGAACGCGGCGCACACCTGCCCGGTGCACAAGAGCCTCCATCCGGACATCGAGGCGCCGATCGAGTTCGTGTACGCAGGCTGATTGAGCTTTGCGCATTCCGCGGGCTGCTGTATGGTTGGGGGATGCGTCTCGCTTCGCTCCCGGCATTCGTTCTCGCGCAGCACGCCCTGACGCTGCCCGCCCTTGCGGGCGGGATCACCGTCGAGTTCGTCGGGAGTTTCGCGCCCGCCGTGACCCAGCGGGTCAACGCAGCGGGTGAGATCGCGGGCGACTTCCAGCTCAACTCCGTGACCACCGCGATGCGCTACACGCCGGCGGCGGGCCGGACGCCGCTCGCCGTGCCGGCGGGGACATCGCAGAGCATTGCGACCGGCATCAACGAGCTTGGAGCCATCGTGGGGCGATACAGCGTCGGGTCCGCGACCCTCGGGGCGATCTGGTCGCCGGCCGGACAGCTGACGACGCTCGCGAGCCCGCCCGGCTCGTGGTCGTACAGCACGCCGAGCAACATCAACGACAGCGGGGTGGTCTGCGGTTTCGCGACGCTCGTGCAGGTCGGCACCGATCCCGAGCAGGCATGGCGCTGGACCGCCAAGTCCGGCTACCAGATGCTCCCTCGGCTCGGCGGCGTGGTCGCGGCATGCCGCGACATCAACAACCTCGGCCAGATCGCGGGCCAGAGCACGATCGCCAACGGCAGCACGCGCGCGTGCGTCTGGCAGCCCGACGGGTCGCCGCTCGACCTCGGCGTGCCGCCTGGCGCGACGCAGTCGTACGCGCTCGCGATCAACAACGCCGGCGCGGTCTGCGGCACGACCGCGGCGAACGAGATCCCATGGGTCTGGACCGCGGCCGGCGGGATGCGCGCGCTGCCGGACTTCGGCTTCAAGGCCGCGGCCTTCGACATCAACGGCGCCGGCTGGATCCTGGGGTGGGCGGACACCGCGCCGTTCGAGACGGTGCCGGTCGTGTGGGACCCCGACGGCGTGCGCCACAACATCGCCGCGCTCGTCGACCCGAACCGCTTCTACTTCCCGGGGGATTTCCTGGTGCCGATCGCGATCAGCGATACCGGGCTGCTCGTGCTCCGCGGATACGACTTCACCGTCAGCGGCGATCCGCTGGTCCTGATGTTCCGGATCGTCTCCCGTGCGGCGTGTCCGACGGATCTCGACGGCGATGGAGAGACCGGAGCGCCCGAGGTCACGCGCGTCCTTTCGGCGTGGGGCACGGCGGGCTCGGGAGGCGAGGACCTCGACGGCGATGGCGCGGTCGGCGCGCCGGACATCGCGGCGCTTCTCTCGGCCTGGGGCCCGTGTCCGTAGTCGGCCGGATTCGTCATACTGCCGTCATGCCTCGCTCCTGCGCCTGGGTCGCGTTCCTCGTGTGCGTCGTCCTGGCGGGAGCTGCGGCGCGTCGCGACGACTCGGCGAGGCTCTTCGAAGCGGACGAGGTGCGCGCGATCTCGATTGACATCGCCGCGGACGCGGTCGAGAAGCTGCGCTCGGACCCGCGCGCCTATGTCCCGTGCGTCGTGCGCGACGGCGAGACGCTGGTCTCGGACAAGGCGGGTGTCAAGCTCAAGGGCGCGGCGGGGAGCTTTCGCCCGTACGACGATCGGCCTGCGCTGACGGTGAATCTCGACAAGTTCGGCGAGTGCCAGCCGTGGCGGGGCGTCAGGAAGTTCCATCTCAACAACTCGGTGCAGGATCCGTCGCTGCTGAGCGAGTGGATCTGCTCGGAGGTTCTTCGGGACGCGGGACAACCGGCCACGCGGGTCGCCCATGCGGCCGTGCGCGTGAATGGTCGGGCGCTCGGCGTCTATGTGCTGAAGGAGTCCTTCGACGACGACTTCCTGCGCCGGAACTTCAAGTCGGACGATGGCAACCTCTACGACGGCGGCTTCTGTCAGGACATCGATGCGCCGCTCGAACTCGACGAGGGCAAGGGAGCGCGCAGCGATCTGGCCGCGCTCGCGGACGCCTGCCGCGACAGCGACCTGAAGCGGCGATGGGCGCGCATCGAGGAGCTTGTCGATATCGAGGCATTCATCCGGTTCATGGCCCTCGAGGCGATGCTCGGGCACTGGGACGGCTACTGCTTCAACTCGAACAACTACCGCCTGTACTTCGAGCCGGGGCGCAAGGCGCGTTTCCTCCTGCACGGGATGGACCAGTGCTTCCAGGATCCCTCCATGTCCGTGCTCGACGCCCCGCGCGCGATGCTCGCGGCGAGCGTCATGAAGAATCCCGAGTGGCGCAAGGACTTCCGGCGCGAGGTCCGGCGACTGCTGCCGAAGTTCGCGGCGCAGCGGCTGAAGCGGCTCGCGGACCCGGTCGCGAAGCGGGTCGCTGAGGCGATCCGGGCGATCGATCCGGAGGCCGCGGAGCGGCAGGTCGCCGAGTACCGAGCGCTGGTCGAGCGGATCGCCGCCCGTGCACGCAGCCTCTCGGAGCAGAGCGCCGCGCCGGAGCCGAAGCCGGTGGTCTTCCGCAAGAACTCGCCCGTCCTGGTCAAGGACTGGAGGCCGATGAGCGAGGTCGAGGACGCCGAGGTCGGATCGATCGAGCTCGACGGCGCGGTCTGGATGCGTGTGTCCTGTGGTCCGAGCGGCCGTTGCGTGGCGGGGTGGCGCCGCGGGATCCTGCTTTCCAAGGGCTCGTATGTGCTCGAGGCGGTCGTGCGTGTCGAGGGAATCGAGCCTCTCGCCGAGCAAGACGCCCCGGGTGCCGGCGCCGGCATCGGGATCTCAGGCGTGAAGCGCGACGGAGTCGGGGCAAACGATGGTCAGCGCACGCTGCGGTTCGGCTTCGAGGTGACCGAGGAACTCGCGGACATCGAACTTGTCCTCGAGCTGCGAGCCTCGCGAGGCACGGCGGCATTTCGGGCCGACTCGCTCAAGCTCGTGCGGGAATCGCGCTGACACCCGCCGGCCAGTGCGCGCTACGCGTCGCGGCTGGCCTTCGCCTCACGGAGGGTCACATCGGGGAAGTGCGCCACGATCACGTTCGTCCGCCGACCGCTCCGCTGCATGCGGCCCTTCTGGATGAGCTCCCGGATCGCATCGAAATGGGCGTTGAGCGCGCGGCGCAACTCCTCGTCGACCCAGGTCAGCTCGACCGAGAAGGCGCTCGGGCTGTCGAGCCCGACTCCGCCGGGGGCGCCTTCCGAGATCTGGCCGTACCGCCGAAGACGCGCGCATGCGTCGTGCAGCAGCAGCGCCGCGACCTCGGCGGCCTGCGCGTTTCCGCGTCCCGTGGCCGGGTCCGAAGGCGCGGCGCGGCACGCCGGTCCGCAGACGAAGCTGCGGGAGCGACGGCCGCTTTCGCCCGGCTCGCGGACCTCCAGGAACCTGGCGGCCACCAGCGCATCGAGATGCGGATACAGCGACTGCGCCGACCGACCGGTGATTTCCGCGAGCTCGTTCACGGTGGACTCACCGAGACCTCGCATGAGAATCATGATCTGAAGGCGATGCGGAGATGCGACGGCTTGCCACTGCTGTGGCGTCCAACCGTGGCCCGGATACGGGTCGGACGAGTGAGTCGACATGGGACGAGCGGGGACAGTAGCGAAGTCGACGATGACTTCCATTCCCACATCGTTCCAATGCGCCGAGTGTCTCCAAATACCGAAAGACAGTCGAATCTGAACAGAGAATCGGAAACACCGAACGGTGATTCACCGGGCGAAAAACAAAGCAGGCACCCGCGCGGGGCGCGGGTGCCTGCATGTCGAACGGTTCGCGCCTTAGTTCGCGGCGACATCGATCTCGATCGGGAGATTCGCGCTCGAGACGAGCTCGACCTCCCAGATCGGGGCGCCATGCTCCTCGTCGAGCGAGACCTCGTGGATCAGCGCGTCGGGATGCAGCGCGGTGGCCTCGGCGAGGGCGTCGGTCAGGCTCTTCGTGACGAGGCCGGAGACGGCGATCGCCTCGAGCTCCTTCACATCGGCATTGCGCGGCTCGGACACGATCGCGGCGCCGGACGCGAGCACGCGGACCGTGCGAACGGTGGTCTCGGTCTCCATGAAGAGGACCTCGACGCCGCCGTCCTCGGACTCGGCCTTGAGCACGGTGCTGCCGTTTGCAGCATTGGCCGCGACGGCCTGCTGGAACTTCGCGTCGAACGCCGCGAAGGTCAACTGCTCGTTGCCGCGGATTCCGTCCTCGTCATCGTCGTCGATGCCGTCGTTGTCATCCCAGCCGTTGTCGTCGCTGTCGTCGTGGTCGTCGCCGGAGACCTTGACATTGTCGAACATGTTCTCGAACTTGAAGTTGCCGGCCGAGCTTCCGAAGAGGGCGACGCCCATGCCGGAGGCAGTCATGCCGGCGAACCGCGACTCGAGGCCGCTCGCGGAGAGGAGCGGGGTGGCCGAGCCGTCGACGAACACCTGCAGCGTGATCGTGCTGCCGACGCTCTGCCAGGAGAGCCTGTACTGATGCTCGCCCGCGGCGATGTAGGCGCTCTGGAGGACCGTCTCCACGCCAGCCTGGCGGGCGACGATCTGGAGCCGGCGGCCGACGGAGCGCGTGCGGGACAGCTGCACATTGATGCCGTCCTGGTAGCCGCTGGCCGAGGAGAAGGTGCCGAAGCCGAGCGCGATGCCGGTCCGCGCCGACTGCGATTCCGTCGCCGGCGTGCCGCTGCGGAACTCCGCCTTGTAGGCGACCGTGAAGCCGTCCGACCAGTCGTTGAGCCAGCGCGATCGGTACGCGGCGGAGCCACCGCGGCCACCAAGCGCGTTGATGCGGATCTTGCCGCCGACCTGCTCGACCACGCACTTGCCCTGACGGGACGGCGTCGTGCCTCCCGACTCGGTCTCGGACCAGAACGTGTTGTTGCGCTGTGCGGTCGACGCGTTGTCGATGCGGCGGTCGGCCACGGCCACGGCGGTGGTGGCGAGCGCGAGTACGGTTGCAATTCGGGAAATCGTCTTCACGGTCGGAGCTCCTTGCTGACGCGAAATGGGGCGACACCGCCCTCGTCCTCTGCAGACGAGCACTGTGCAGGGTCTGGAGATACAACGCGAGGCACAAACACAGACTTTTCATGTAGTTCCGTCCGCCGCCGGCCGCCGGCTGGTCGGAAGTCGCAGTGGTTTCCGGACTTCCGCGCGACAGCGTCCGATCCGAACTCCACGCGGGGATACAGTGCGCCTCGCTCGCCTATTTTCGGACCTGACTCCATTGACCCGTCGCACCACAGCCTTTCCCCGCGCAGCCGCCGCGCTCCTTGCCATCCTCCCGTTCCTCGCAGGATGCCAGACCGACATGCGCCCCACTCCACCCGTCGCCAAGCAGGTCCCGTACCAGGTCCGCAGTCCGCACGGCGAACGGCCGGACGAGTACTACTGGATCCGGGATGACGATCCCGTCCGCAAGCGCGACGAGGTGATGGCGTATCTCGAGGCCGAGCAGGCGTACACCGACGCAGTGCTTGCCCCGACGAGGCCGCTTGAGGATCGGCTGCTGGGCGAGATCCGGTCGCGGATCAAGGAGGACGATTCGACGCCGCCGCAGCACGAGCATGGATTCTGGTACTGGACGATGTTCCGTCCGGGCGCTGAGTACGCGTGCTGGATGCGGCGCAAGGGTGGCGTCGACGGGCCCGACCCCGCGTCGCGCGACGAGGTCATGCTCGATGGCAACGAACTCGCGGCGGGGCACTCGTTCTTCCGCCTGAGCGATTTCGCCGTGAGCCCCGATGGGCACCTCGTCGCATGGACGCAGGACACGGTCGGACGGCGCGGCCACGACCTCCGCGTGAAGGACCTGCGGACCGGCCGGATCGTCGACGAGTCGGTCAAGGGCTCGCTCGAGAGCGTCGTGTGGGCCAACGACGGCCGGAGCCTCTTTTACATCCGGCAGGACCCCGTGCTGCTGCAGAGCGGCCCGGTCTGCCGCCATGTCGTCGGCACGGCCGCGGAGGCCGATCAGGTCGTCTACGAGGAGAAGGACGACACCCTGTTCACCTCGATCTCCGCGACGGCGAGCCGCAGGTGGCTCGCGATCGAGATGGACGGCTACGACACGACCGAGCTGCGCGCGGTGCCGCTGGATGCGCCGGCGACGCCACCGGTCGTCGTGCTGCCCAGGACGCCCGGCGTCCGCTGCTACTCGAACCACTTCGACGGGCGGTGGATCATCCGCACCAACGACTCGGCCCGCGACTTCCGCGTGGTCGCGGCGCCGGAGGCTGCTGCGGCCGAGCGTGGCCAGTGGAAGGAGCTCCTGCCGCATCGCCCAGGTACATCCGTCGACGGCTTCGCCGTCTTCGCGCGTGGGCTCGCCGTCGCGGAGCGCGCGGACGCGAACGCGCGGGTGCGCATCGTGCCGTGGAGCGGGGGAGAGGGCGCCCCGGTCTCGGTCGAGGAATCCGCCTTCGCGATGACCCTTGGCGACAACCCGGACCCCGCGAACGCCGCGGTCCGCGTCGAGTTCACCACGATGGTGACTCCGAACACGACGATCGATGCGGGCCTCGACAGCGGCGCGCGCACGGTGCGGAAGGTGCGGCCGGTGCTCGGCTACGACGCGTCGCTCTACGCGACGGCGCGCGCCTGGGCGCCGAGCCGCGACGGGAAGCGGATTCCGGTCTCGATCGCGTGGCGGAAGGACGCCTGGCGGAAGGACGGCACGCATCCGGTCCGCATCGAGGCGTACGGCTCCTATGGGATTCCGTCCGATGCGGAGTTCGATCTTGCGGGCGTTTCGCTCATGGACCGCGGCTTCGCGCTCGCGGTCGCGCATGTCCGGGGCGGATCGGACATGGGGCAGGACTGGTACGAGGACGGAAGGCTGCTCCGCAAGCGCAACACCTTCAACGACTTCATCGACGCGACGGACTTCCTCGCGAAGGAAGGCTGGTGCGACCCGCGGCGCGTCTTCGCGACCGGCGGGTCGGCGGGCGGCCTGCTGATGGGCGCGGTCGCAAACATGGCCGGCGATCGATACCGCGGCATCGCGCTGCATGTGCCGTTCGTCGACGCGCTCACCACCATGCTCGACGAGTCGATTCCGCTCACGACGAACGAGTGGACGCAGTGGGGCAACCCGGTCGAGTCGCGCGAGGCGTATGACTACATTGGCTCGTACGCGCCGTACGACAACATCGAGCCCAAGGCCTATCCCGCGATGCT
>Ga0078894_10001911_pt1 | contig 15643 bp, 17 predicted proteins | sample LauGreSu1BDMLBSD_2_FD_67506 | JGI IMG/M metagenome (GOLD analysis project Ga0078894, IMG submission 67506) | Freshwater lake microbial communities from Lake Michigan, USA - Su13.BD.MLB.SD (version 4) (version 4) | ecosystem: Environmental > Aquatic > Freshwater > Lake | place: Lake Michigan... | reverse complement strand
ACTTCTCCGCCATTTCTTTCGTAGATATATGTAGCCCCAGGTTTTAATGTTCCCATATTACCAACACTTAGAATAATCAACTAGTTCGCTTTGTCTACTTACTTCTTTGACAAAATAAGCACATAGTGGTTTTTCACCGCCATATAAAGGTGTACATAACAACTGGCCTGGTTTCATTTTAGGGAAATACCATTTAACATCTTGGTAAACATCTATGATGTCGATATCTAGAAATTCTGGTCTAAAACCACTAATAGGATTAAAACAAAATGTTCTAAATCCCCTATCGTTAAGGCTCGTTAACGGTAGTATCTCCATGTCGGGTCCCTCGGGATCTCCTACTATGGTACACCAATCTAGTGGCATTGTAATTTCATGAGGACCTACTTGCAATACAACAGCAGGCCCCGTAAAACTTTCTAAGAAAATTAGCGGGATGAAAAAATGATCAGGATTACTACTGTCACTATTATCAAGCACAGAGAATCTTAAATCATCATCAATTTCATCTGGTAGTTCGTTCAAATAGAACGTTTTATTTTCAAGTGTTAATATTTGCATTATTGGTATTTTACTTTCTCAATCGTGAACGGATACTTGGCTTCCTTATAGAATTTTTTACGCTCTGTAAGATGCCTCTTCGCGTACTTTGTAGCCGCGGTGATGTCCCATATTTGGACGAAGTCCTTGTCTTCTGCTTTTCTAATGCCTCGCCCAATGCTTTGTATGACACGGACAAAACTTTTTCCGGGTTCCAAAAGAACCAGATTAAAAATACGAGGGATATTAATACCCACAGCGGCCACACCGTAAGTCGCCACAATAATCTTGTTATCAGCAATTGCCACTTCATTGTATTCCTCTTTTCTGTCTTTGGTTTTTACTCTGCCACTAATAAACACACAGTCAGGTAATTTCTCTGTTAGAAACTCACCACTTTCAATCCTGTCAACTAGTACCAGTGTATTTCCTGACTCAGAAATACCTCGAATTAGATTTGCCACGTATGACATTCTATCTGTGTCTGTAACAAGATATTTTAATTCTTCAGCGTAACTTTTAAATTCTTTCCATTCGCCGGTTTGTATAACCTGAACATGGCAATCACTAAGCACACCTTTTTCTTGTAATTCATGTGCGGCTACTCTATGAACAACTTCACCGAGGCTGGCCCTGATGCCTTGAAATTCGTGATCTGCTTTTGGTACTGTTCCAGTCAATCCCCAGCGAATAGGAGCGTTGGCTAAGTTGTGTGTTAACAGTTTCTTTAACACATCGGCCTTGGCCATATGTACCTCGTCAACCATAACACAATTTACACCATCTAGTAATTCAGCCAATGTTAAGGCCTCGTTTTCTTCACCAAAATTTAGTGATTTTTTGTCAAGAATGTTCAGGCTTTGCCAAGTACAGATAGTGTGTGTTTTATTAAGATCTTTTCGGTCGCCGTAATAAACTCCGACGTCAAGGCCAACGTTAATAAAATCTTCCTCTGTTTGTTCGACAAGCGATTTGTTAGGGACAATAGTGACTGTTCGACCATATTTTTCACAAATTTTTGCCAAAGTTGCAGTTGTAATAGTTTTGCCAAAGCCTGTAGCAATTTCTTGAATACATTGCGGATTCTCTAAAAACTTATTAATAACATCAACTTGGTCATCTCGCAAGCGAATAGGTTGTCCTGCAAATCTATGTCCTGCCGGCCAGCAGTTTTCACCCCAAAAATCCTCAGAAATTTGACCAAATTGTAAATTTGTAGGTCTACGCAGATCTTCAAGTTCTATAGAAAAATTCTTTTCTTCTAGGTATTCTAAAACTTGAGGCAACATACTGAGGTATGTGGTACCTCCGAGACCAAAGAAACTAACAGTACCGTCCCAACGACCTAATTTATAGGCAGGACGATACCTCGCAGTGGGGTCTTCGTACTTAAATTTACGAACCAATGCTTTGCGTGTATCAAGATCTAAATTTTCTATCTTGATATTGACTTCATCTTTAATAACTATCTTACAGGAAGGCAAAGTTTATATTCCTTTGATCTTTCTTCTTTGAGAAAAATACCAAATTTTCGTGTTTTCCCACAAAATCTTTCATCGAGTAATGCACATTGCTAAAACCCATGTTCAGTACACAATGAAATTTAATTTTAGATTTTAACACAGGCTTAGGCAATTTACTAGACACAAATACAACTTTTGTTTTTTCAGTAATGGGATTGTTCAAATTGTTATTTTTGACAAATTTGTTGAAAATTTCATGAGTGTCCGTAGGAAGCCTGAACATAACACTCATCTGGTCATCTTCGACACCCATTTCTTTAAAAAATGTATGAGACTGCACAGTAGTATCATACTCACTGCCGCCAGGAATTACTACTAGGCATGGACTAAGTTTTTTTACAATGGTCTCTAAGGCAGAAATTTCAGTTTTTTCGCTATCAACATGGAAATTTTCGCCTGGATCAGTTTTTAGGAAGTTTCGAGTAACATCATCCAATTCATCACTATCGATAAAATTAGATATAGTATTATCCCATGTACAGATACCGCGCTTTCTTGCCTCAAAAATTGAATTTAGAAGGTCTTTTGATTCAAAAATTGGCAAATTTTTGTCAGAATTGACAATTTTTGGCGTCATATTTTCTACGACTAGCATTGGTACATACTTGTGTATGTTTTCTATAATTTCTGCAACCTGTTTGCAGTAACTTTGAAATTCTTCATCCATTTCAAAGTTCTCTTTTTCAGCAAGATCCTTCAAAAATAGGACATTATTTTCAGTTAGTGAAAAAATCCATGATTTTTTGTCCTTGTCCCACATGGCGTGGCCTAGGTCGTCCTTACTTTTTCTGATTTGATTAACAACTTCCTCATTATAAGGAAAGACTGCCTGGAGTGCTTTACCAAATGTAGAATGGTTCACTACTGTGATGGTCTTTTTATTGCTAATTTGCCTAATAGGGATCCTGAATACAGGACTAGTGATAAAAGGTGACACATCTTTTTGTAAAAATGAACTTAGAGCAACAACATGCCTGTTCAAAATCTTCAAGGCAAGGGAACTTTGCTTTTCTGTGAACCCATTGCCTCGGGCAATTTGATCATAAAAACTATAAACCAGTTTTTCATCCCAAGAATTCAGAGGAATCCTTGACATAGAAAGGGAAATAATCAAATCTTCGATATTCATAGCAATATTATACACTCATAGAGTGATATCTTCAAGCCCTGCGACTCTCAATTTTATGATATTTGTGATTTGCCATTGTTTTTGGTCAAGTCCTTTGATTATTCCTAACCATTGGTTACGCAACATGGCGAATTCGTTGATAATTTTTTCCATATCAACCACATCTGCTTCGCCCTCGACGTATTTTTCACAATCTCGGCTGCTCAATGCACGTTGATAGTTTTCCAAGTACTTTTTAAACGCTTTGGATTTGATTCTTCTCAACTCGATGTTGAGATATTCTAATATAGCCTCAATCTCTTGCAATTGATTGAATCGATGTTCTACAATACCAGGAAGCAAGGAAGAGGCCTTCTCCACGTTTCCGCGGATTTTGACCTCTGTCTTTGCTGACTCTAGTTCTAGATAAAAATGATCCAAGCAATCTGGGAGGTGTGCTATGTCTTTTGAGACTTTAGCATACCAAGACATAGATCACTCCTCATCTTCGTTGTAATCCCAATCATCCTCGTCAAATTCTTCCTCTTCTTCTTCCTCTCCAACAACCAATTCAATGGCTTCATCGAGGTGAGAGTCGTAACCTACGAGTCCCTTAAGGACGCTGATATCAACATCCTTGCCAGTTAAGAAATCAACAAAGTGATTTGCGGCAGTCTCTTTGTTTTTGTCAGAAATGTATTCTTTAAAAACATCCCAAATTTCAATAATTAGATCTTCTTCCATTATGCTTCCTCTGATTCAACGGGTTCTTCTGTTGTTGTAAGTGAACTAACAGATGATTCATCCCATTGCTTCATAATTAGCATGAGTTTGTCTTCTGTCCAGTTCTTACGGAACTCGGCAACAATTTCACCAGATTCCTTATCTGTGTAAGCAAGTTTATTGCCTACTTTAGATAATACACCCATCTTCTCAAACAAGTCAACGAGTCCGGAAGTAGGAGCCATACCAGTCGAGTAAGGAATTTTTACCTGTACCGATTCAAAAGGCTTAGCATATCGTGTTTTCATAACCTTACAGGCTGAACGAATACCGAGAACATCACTTACTTTGTTACCATCTTCGTCCTCTTTAAGTTTAAGTTTCTTCATAGCAACAACAATACTGGAAGCATAGATAAAGCCTTGACCACCTGAGATTTTATCATCGGGATCAAACATATCCTGGCTTGCGTATGTGTGGTTAGTTGCTACTAGACCAACATTATAAGAACCAAACATGTTAACACAGTTACGAACAAGCGATGTAAGTGCTTTAGGCTTACGACCCATGTCACCTTTCATCTCACCTGCTTCAAACTGATTAACATCAGTGGGGGTGAGCAACATGCCTAGCGAGTCGATTACAAACAAAACCTTTGGACGATCGTCTTCTGGCATTGATTTGTACTCTTTCATAAACTCACTAATAGTTTTAGCAACATCATCGATCATTGCCATGTTAAGTTTAAGAAGTTTCCCTTCACTAGTGTCTACACCCAAAGCGTGTAACCATGTTTCATCGAGAGCGTTCTCGCTATCAACTAGAATAACATAAATGCCTTGTTCTTGTGCATGACGGATGATGTTTCCGGAGCAGATATAACTTTTACCTGCACCAGATTCACCTGCAAACACAGTTACCTTACCAAGGGGAACCCCTTTAAAGAAGTCCCCACTGATAAGATAATTCAGGGCATAGTTACCTGTTGACACCCAATCTGTTGGATCGTTAAATCCAACACCCAGACCGTCAATACTTTTGGTCAGAGTTTTGCGAAACTTTGAAATATCAAAGGCTTTTCCCATTTTATTCGTCCCTTTCTAACTCAGTTGCTTCCTGCACAAGTGCGGCAAGTTGGGCTAGTTCATTGACCATAATTTTTACAGTCTTATAGTCGCCGCCTTTATCGCGGCCACTGATTTCAAACATAAACCCGTTGTCATACATGTTAACAGTGAATGATTCATTTACCTTGGCGAGTTTATCGCCAATCTTATTGATTGATTTCTTAGCCATAATAGTCTCCTATTATTGCTTTTGACGGTTACGAATCATTGCAATGATGTCTGCGGCACGACTACCTGCGTCACCAGATGCGGCAGGAGCGGCTGCTGGAGTTGCGGCAGGTGCCGCTTGTTCAAAAGGGGGATCTTCATCCTCAGTAGATGCTTGCGGAGCAGGAGCCGCCTTTGGGGCCGCTGGAGTTGTAGAACCAGTTGCCGAACCACTACCGCCCATACCAGCCGGCTTGTAGTATTGACCCCAACGTTCCATATCAAATGCTTCACCATCTACAGATGCTTCGAACATTTCTTTGATAACCTTAAGTTCAACATCAGTTGGCTTCTTGGGCAAGAAGTCCTTAAGATTGAACAAACCATATTGTTGGATTGCGGCGTTTTCTGCTTCGCTCAAAGCACGTTCACGACGAGCCCAGTTAGAAGTAGAATAGTCAGCATAACCACCCTTGCTAGTCTTTGTGATTTTGAAATCAAGACCGCGAACAAAGTCAGTTGGCAGTTCTTCAATCTCACTATCCATCAGTGCATTTTTAACAATGTTAAAAATTTGGCTACCAATGATAAAGCGACGGATTGGATTTTCTGGTTGCTTATCTTCTTGTAGTTTGCTATCAACAACAAAACCTTGGAATAGGTAAGACTTTTTCTTCCAATACTTACGACCCATGTCTTCCAGGCTCTTATCCTTGAACCAAGGACGTACCTCTGTAAGAATAGGACAAGTTTCACCCCACATTTCCATGCAAGGAACTTGAACCTGAGTTGGCTTGCTGTTAGTTTCGCCTTTAATTCCGGCAAAAGGCAATTTAATCATTGCACGTTCAATCCAGAAGAAAGTGTTGTTTGGATCACCGTCAGGAAGGAAACGTACTGTTGCGTTAGTACCTTCTGCGATATTCCAATGGGGGTAAATTGCGTTGTCTCCGCCGGATGCGCTACCGCCGTTGTTTTGAGATGCTTGTTGAAGTTTTGCGCGAATTTCTGCTAAAGTTGCCATAATGTTTTTCCTTAATGTTTAATTTTATGTGCCATTTCTTTAAAGCCCACTGACTAAAAAGAAAAAGTGCATAACGTTATGTTACGCACTTTTATTTATCTTCGCAACCTATATGGCTGCAATAATATGGTTTATTTTGCCAAACCGGCTAGTTTTAAAATACTTTCCATTTCGGAAGATTCTTTTGGTCTGTTGGCCGACTGGGCGCTGTCGCCAGATGCGGCTTTACGTTGGTATGCAGGAATGTTTACCGGATTTTTTGGATCTAGGTCTTTTAAACGATCCTCAATACCTTCTTCTGCACCCATAATGTTATTACCTGGATGCCCGCCAACATCACCGATACTTTCTACTTTACCTTTGATGTTCTGTAGAAGTTCTTTTAGTCTGGCTAGTCCATCGTCACCAACATGGCCGTGTTTATTTTGCCATTCCATAGTAAGTTTTTCAATAAACTTGCCTGCAATCTGTTCTGCAAATGCGCCTGCTTTATCTCCAAACTTTTCTGCAATTTGTTTTTTACAATCTAGTGTAATATTCTCGGCACCACGGAATGGTCCAACATCGGGATTGTCTGCGTTATAGAAACTTTTAACAATCTTAGCAACCTCTTTAACAATACCTTCACGACTCATTGTAGGTTCACGGCCTTTCATTTCCTCGTTCTCTGTTGTAGGTTGTTCTTCCGGAGGAGTAGCAGGCGCGGCGCCCGCTTCAGGTGGTGCTTCAGCGGGTGGTGCACCTACCTCTGGAGGTGCTTCTGCCGGAGGCTGTTCTGGCTCACCGCTCACACCCAATGCTACTAATAATTCTGGATAATTTTCATTAGCCCATGCTTTAAATGCATCGAAAGGATCGCTGTCTGGACTGACTTCGGCGGCAGCATCAATTTTCTTTTTAAGATCAGGATCGTCGATACCTAATCCGCTAAAGAATTGCCAAGCGGTTTGTCCGTCAGGTCCTAATTCTAATTCAGGACCTTCAGGACCTTGTGGTAATTGTGCTAGAGCCTGTTTTAGTTCTGCAATTTCGTCGTCTGTTAATTTGCCTTGTTCGACTGCTTCTGCCCATGTTTCAAATTGGTTAAATGCATCTTCTTTCATTTCGTCATCACACTCACAAGGATCGCAATGACATTTTTCACATTCTTCGTGTTTATCTTCGCCTACAAAATCTTCAAGGTCTACCTTATTTGCTTCACTCATAATTCTGTGTAGCAATGGAAAGTAACCTGTTAGTTCTTCTTGGAAACTTGTTTGTGTAAATGCCTGTTTGTATTGTTCCATGGTTACAGGATCTAATTCCATAATGTCATCACCTGCACCGTCGCCACTGAATTCTGCCATCCATGTTTCGTAATGGTGGCGTTTGCCTAATGCTTCCATTTGCGCTTTTAGTTCTTGTAATCGGCCTACGGCCTTCTCGGTAATACCTGTTGCATCATCATGCAAAGTGGAGCGACTTATTTTACGTTGAAATTCTTGAAGTTGAGCAATTTGCTCGCTCATTTTAATAATTGCCTTGCCTGCAGGATCATGGGGAACTCCACCGTGGTCAACGTGTTGTGCCATAGCAAATGCGCCTGCTGGGTGAATGAACGGATATTTAAAACGCTCACCATCTCTATTTTGAATAAAAATTGCCTTGATGTTTTTGCGCTGGCTACGAGCACCGGAATACATTTCATCAACTGCTTTTGCGTGACGAACAATTACTTCTGTTTGTCCCTTAACTGCGCGACTAGTTTTTTTAGTGCTCTTGTGATTCCACATGGATTCGTTCATTTTTTCTGGCATTTCTGGTTCCTTAGGAGCCTGTGTAGCGGCTAAGTGTTGAAAATCGTTTTTGTCTAAGTTTGTTTTTGCGATGTCACGAGTATCAAAACGCAACAGTCTACGCATTGCAAAAAAACGCATTTCTTTTAAAAATTTGTACCATGCTTTCTTAGCAGGGTCGTCTTGATTTTCTGTAATTCCTTGGCTGTAATAAACTTTTAGGCTACCGGCATTATTAAGACTTATACTAACTCGACCTAAGTTATTACCTTCAATAACAAAGTCAAAATCAAAGAATCTTGCTTGTGCAGGGTCAATAGTTACTGCGCCTGTTTCATCGCCCATCTCTAAATTACCGAAACGGCTACGTACTTTGTCGAACAGGTCTTGGCTGATTATTTGAATTGCTTTCATATGCTTATTTAGTTAAAATGAACTAACGTACACGGGCATAGGCATTACCCATTCATCATCGCGTTCTTCACGCATTTTATCGTAAACTGCGGGGTCCCAATCTTGTAGTACCATGGCCATACGCACAGCCAGCAACATTGCACTAACTAGGTCGTCGTGTTGCCCTACTTTTGCTTCAAAACTCAACCCTTTTGCAATATATGCCTTTAATTCAGAAATTAAGGCTTTAGAATTTAACTTCATTCTATTGCTTTCTATTAGGTGTTTTAATTTAGCGCAAACACTGATCTTAGCGGCGTGGGTTGTATAAAACCCTTTACGATAGCGCCTTACATGCCCTTTACGAATAGGTTCGCTAAGGAATAAACCTGGAATTGATGCTTCGTCGATCTCGTTGATCGATACCAAGGCTGCTTCGCCTACACTATTATTTTCTACGCTATAATAGATGCTTGCGGCAGCACCTCTCTTAGAACACTCGTCGTTAATATATTGACAAATGTCTCTTAATATTCTAACCTGCCCCTGGATAGGTGTTAAATTGTGATGCCATTCTCCTACCTGATCAAAACTAGGAATTTCTAAAATTTGTATACCTGCAGGATCACCTCCTGTACCGAGGCTAGGATCTAATGCTACTACATAGGTATTCTTAGGGTTAATTTTCTTATACCAACGGCACTGACCCATTTTCATAATAGGCTCAGTTCCTTCTAAGTCTGCAAGTTTAAGACTACTGATTAAAGTCTCGTCGAATACTAAGAATTCGCACTCGTGTTCTCGGCGGAATCGTTCATCCCCTACACGACTGCGTTCTTCATTGGCCCACGCTTCATCTCTTTCTGGATGTTGGCTCCATACTGCCATGAATGGGTAAAAACCATTCTTACCTAGTTCTGTACTATTACCAAATTCGTCTAGGCGCTTGTTGGCTTCTTTCCAAATTAAGGCAAACTGGTCCTCGTCGCTGTTTGGAGTAGAAGTAATAATGGCCTTACCACCTGTTGCCAGTGTAGGCGAAATAGAAGTCCAAAATTCTGTAGCAATATTAGGTTCAACGAATGCAAACTCGTCTAGATATAATAGTGATATAGACATACCACGACCTGTTGTTTCGGTTGTGGTCTGCGCTACAATACGACTTCCATTTTCAAATTCAATACTTTGTTTGTTATAACTGACAGCACCTGCTCTAATTATATCAGGACACATTTCATATGCATAACGCAGGCGTTGCATAATTTCCTGAGCACCTGTGTATTTGTGCGCGGCAATAAGGATAGTGCTGTTAGGAACAAACATCGCATACCATAGCAAGAATCCAACCGCAGTGGTGGTCTTACCCATTTGTCGACCTAGCATGTTTACACTAAATCTATGACCGTTATAACTGGATAATAATTCTCGTTGATAATCAAACGCGGAATATTGAATTTTACCTTTAGTCGGATGTTGAATATAGAAAAAATTATCAAGGAAGAACTCTGCGCCAGTTATCGGGTCCTGGCATTTTAATAAATTCTCAATGTCTTGCTCGGTAAAACGTTGCGTGGTATGAGGATTTTTTACTAATTTTCCGTCTAGATTTTTTGATCCCATGACTTTATTTAATGAAAAAAATAGCCCCCGAAGGGGCTATTTTGGTTAACTAAAGATTACTTTAAACCTGCAAGTTTTAAAATATCCATTGCGCTTTCGCCAACTTCTTTTTCTTTAGCGGCTTTTTTCATTGGCTCTTTTTTGTCGCCATCTTTGTCCATATCTAAGAAGTCTGGCTTGCTACCTTCTTCTACATCTTCATCTTCTGTTTCTCCAATGAAATTTTTGTATTCTTTCATTAGTGATTCAAATGTTGCAGTTGGTAGATTGCTTTGACGCTTTTCGCCTTGACTATCGTTTCCAGAGCCTGGCTGATTTTCTTGATGTGCATATTGGTTTGCATCAGCAGGGGGAGCATCTGTAGGATCGTTAGGCATGCTGTCTACAGTCTCATCTGCTTTTTCTCTTTCATCGTTGCCTTCGTCATCTCCACCTTGGAAAGGACCTAATTCTTTTTCGCTGTCGTCGCCGCCTTCAGCATCGTCCATCTCTGGATTTAATTTGTCTAAAACAGAACGCATATCGTCAGCACCGCTCATAGGTTCAGCAGACATTGGACCAACGGATACTACAGGGTCTGTGGTAACCATTGCAGAACCGTGCGGCTCATGACCTAAGTCATCTGCTCCTACTGCCTTCATACCTGCTAGCGTAAGAATTTGAGACATCATGTCAGCAACTTCCATTCCAGTTGCGGCAGATGCGTTGATGCTAAAATTTGCAGGAACAGCAGGCTTATCCATTCCCATAGGAGACATGCCGCTCATAATTCCCATAGGTCCGCATTCTTGTACAGATGCGTTTTCTTTTACCACTTGTGGATTTTTAGCATCTAGTTCTGCTAGACGTTTCATTACATCGATCATTTGCATAATTATTTCCTTAGGTCCTGTGCCTGAAACTTTAATAGACTTTCTTGTTTGTCTGTAGTGTCAGTATTAAATTTTGCGGCACCTTCTGTAGGAATTTGTTCTCCACGTGCCTTACGCTCTAGTTTTAATAGATCGTTTAATTCTTTAACAAATCCGCTATTATATTTGTCGCCATAAAAATCTTCAAACTGAGCATTTGGCGCTTCTTTATAATCTGGATCGTTTAATAGAGCACCTTCACGCTTTGGTTCTTCGTGCTGATATTCTTCACTAGGTTCGCCTGGACGGCGAACAACTAACCGTTGTTTGCTTACTTCTAATCCAGATGATAGGTATTCTGTAAGTTCTTGTTGTGTAGTAGGATAATCTAATGTTACTTCATAGATACAAACTTCACAATTTTTAACTTGTGGAAAATCTAATGGAAGTGCTTGAATTGGTGTTGTTCCTACTTTCTTAAAAGCGTCAACTTTAAAACGCTCAAGCATGTTCTTTAGTTTAGCCTCTTGTTCAGTGGTAAAGTCGCCCGCAACTTTAACACGAAATTCGTATTTCTTTTGCTGAGTGCTTTCTTGAAGGTATTCTTTGAAGTTTTTCATAGTGTATTATTTATTCAAATTCTTTAGTTTTTCTAAGATGCTGTTGCGGTCTGTTAAGATATAACCCTCGCCCTCTATAGCATTTCCGTCGTCTTTGCCGTTCTTTTTATCTATGGCTAACTTTTTTAACTGTAAATCTACCATCTTTAGTTTCTTATCAATTTTATTTGTTTTAGCAACAATTGCCGCATTCATCATTTGTGCGGCAACTTCAAACATTCTAGCACCGTAACGTGCTTCGACATTCATGCCTAGATCCATTAAGTCATCGTAGGCTTTTTCTGCTTTGCTTGCTAGTTCATCTAATTCAGCGTCACTAATGTCACCAAGACCTTTAACTCTAGGTAGTGCGGCAGCAATCTTATCAAATTCTTCTAAACGTTCTTCTAGATTAATAACTGCCTGTTCCTGGCCAGGTTGTTCCGGCTCAGGTGTTATCAACGGTTCCTCAGAAGGAGAAATGTTTAGTATTTCTTCAAGTTTCTTAGTCATACCTTTACTTATTTCTTTTTTCCAGGATTGTGAAAAATATCGTTTTCGTTTATGATTCTAAACTTTATACCTTGGTTCCTGCACCACGAATTTGCGGCTTCCCACTTGGCCATATTTTTTATATATTGTGCTTGATTGTAGGGATTTTTACCAACTTTTTCTAGTATCTGCTGATTTGCAGGTTTTATTTCTACTATCTCTGCATGTTTCTTTTGATTGCGGTCAACATACGAAATAAAAAAATCAGGTACGTATACAGTTTGTTTTCCTGTTAAAGGATCTCTGTAAGGTATTTTAACAGGCTCACTGGCCCATTGTTGTATAGCAGGATTGTTATCGCAAAATAACATAAAAGTGTGTTCCCATCCACTGCGATACACGGGGTCTTTAGTACCTGCATATTTTTCAGGGTTTTTGACTTTGTAAACACCCTTGGCAAACTTTAAACTCATGTCACTATGTTTCTGGCTACAGGTTCAAAGGGGTTAAAACCGGTAGATTGTCCTAGGTAACTGGTCTTAAATCTGTTGAAGTTAATAATATCTCCAACTACGCCACTAAGTTCTGCACCTTGGATTGATCGCATTGTATCTAACACATCCATAGGATTGTATCCGTCAATCTTTGCTTGCTTCATGATGGTTACTGAAATTGTTTCAGCGGAAGATTTATCAAATCCTTTTGATTCAAAAAAACCTCTCATCAAAGAATATGTACTTGCATCAATTTCAATTGGTGCATCATAATATTTGTCAAATGCCTGTAATGTTGCATTACTAGACGTAGGTGCGGGTAGATTATTATAGGTAGTCATTATTTCTTAAGAACCAGTCTTAAAGGTCCTGCGTTTATAACTGCTCTGCCATGCAGGCCGCCACGGCCATACCATAGATTTAAACCAGCAATACTAAAACCTCCAGGTCTTTGCCCGGAGCGTAGACCTTCGGAAGCAGAGCCGAGTGGTCTCGGACTTGCATAAACAGGTATTGGTTGTGCTCTGGCAGGAGAGGCTGAACCAATTGGTCTTGGGCTTGCATAAGGAGGTGCAGCCTGTGCTCTAGCCTTATTCAACTGGCTGTTTGAAAAAGGAGATGTAGGACTTGTAAATGTAGGAACAGGTTTAGGTGACGGCTCCCATTTTTGAATTATCTCTTGCTGTGCTACCTGTTGGTCAACATTGGTTCCAACTTGTAATGCTCCCGGGGCATTGTCATAATATTGCGAAGCAAACTTTCCAGGAGAACTGCCCTTAACAATCTTGCCAGTATAATAAAAAACATTTTCATAGGCCAGCGACATTTTATTTTGTAAAATCTTGTTGCCGGTTGCTTGATCTAATTGGTCATGCTCCCATGAAGTTATCATTGGGTTAACTAATCTTATTTGATTAAAACTTCCGCCATGTAACACATAGATATCAATACTAGAAAAGAAGTAAGGTTCGCTTTGGTAGTTATTAAGTCCGTAATAATTATTTCCTGGAGAATACTTTGAGTCAGTATAGGCCGGCGGATTTTTTGATACATCGCCGTAGTTACTATCTACATAATAATACTTGTAATAATTTTTCCAAAGACTAGTAGTAATTTCGCTGTTGTCGTCATGGAACTCTACAGACACGGGTTCATAAGTAAGTTTAGTTTGTATATTTGTTTTTCTATTATATTGATTTATAGTTTCTGTTGAAATTTTAAATCTTGGCATATCTATTTTTTTAACCAGCATACCAAGATCGTATGGACCGTTGGACTGTAACCATCTTTGGTCGAGTACAACCCAAGGATAAATGTTAAACTCAACAAAATATAAAAAACCAAACTTAGGGGCTCTTGCAAAATTGCTATCTACATAGAGGCCCGTGGCATGTGCATAACTTTTAAAGTTAAGCCCCCTGCCATCATTACTTAAAAAATTATTAAATGCTGATCCCATACGTTTATTTATTCCACAAAAAAAGCCCAGATAATCTGGGCTTCTTCATGGAGTTACTTTGATTAACTACCGATTGCGGTTGTACCTACGGTACGACCGATTGGTAAGCCTAATCCAACTAGTCCACCGTTAATACCAACGGTCTGTAGTGCGTTGTCATAGGTAATTGTTAATTCAATTCCGATAGGATCGCTCTTAGAGTAATCACCACCATCATAGGATACTGCTTTGACGTAACATCCTTGTAATTCAAATGTTTCTAGCGGGATTGGTGTGTAAGCACCGTTACCACCATCTAACAATTCGATGTAGGTTGTAAACTTATAGTCTAGACCGGATGCGGCGCTGGCCTGCTCAAAGAAGTCAAACTGTTTCTGCATCTGTTCACCAACTTTGTTAGTTACAAGGTTAGTCATATCATCACGTAATTTCAACTTGATGTCATCCCACTTAGGTTTTCCTAGTAACTTAACTGTGCTGTTGTAGACGTCTAACTTAACTTCTTCAAAACTTGGCTTTGGACGATCTACAGTCATAACCTGTTTTGTTAATTCAGTTGCTGGTTGACCACCAACACCAAAGTTAACTAGAGTAACGCGGAAGCGATACTGTAGTTTTGGCATCAGTAGACCTTGGCTTGCGGAACTTTGGTCTACATCTAGTGGAACTGAAAATCTTGATAAACTTGCGATTGGCATTTAATGCTCCTTATGTCGAACTGGCTGCGATTTCACCAGTATTCAATATACGTAGTGGGATGTAGATAAATTCCACAGCCTTGACTGGCTCGATAGCAATATCGACCCAAAGTTCGCTACGGTCAATTCTTGCTGGGGTATTGTTTGTACTATCGCAAACAACTAAGAAGTCATATAGAGCACGTTGGCTGACTAGTTCTGTTAGGAACGCATCACATGCGGCTTTGATTTCATAGCGTGTTTGACTATCGTTAGGTTCAAACAAATATGGTTTTGCTAGAATTGCTAATTGTCTACGCATGTAGGCAATTAAACGACTAACGTTAATACGATCCAATGCACTAGCGTTTTGTGCGCGAGTGTATTGTCCCATGTTAACTAGTCCAACTCCTGGTAGAGTAGCAATTGGGTTAATCTTAACTCCTGCAAGCACATCGCGTAGACCTTGATGTAGACTTACAGTTTTGTATTCACCATTGTCAATGTAACCTACACTACTTGCATTGTCAACTGTACCGCGACGTGTACCTGCTGGTGCAAACCATAAGTAACTCTTATTATCGCTGTTCATAATTGTACGCAACATCATATGGCTTGGAGGAACAACAATGCTATTTCCTAGATTGTCGTTTGTAAAACCACTTGGGTAGAACATTGCTAGGCCAGTGTCATAAGTTACTGCGGCTTTGTCGTTGTTATCAGCGGCTAGTGCAGTATTGTTACCATACTCACTTAGTGATGTGCCAGTTGGTACTAAACGGAACGGTGTATCGCCGACAACAAATGCTGTCTGGCCAATGTCTACATTAAACTCAACCATATTTTGCATTAGTTCAGGATATCCTGGGCAAGCAATTAGATTAAAATTCAATGTATCTGTGTCACGGATCGCTGTATTAGCAGTAACCATGGCCTTAAGAGCCTTGATAACTACGCTACGCTGTGCAGGGCGACCAAATTGGCCTACGCCTTGAATATCGTTAGGACTTGCTGTAACCCAACGATCTGCTTCGTAGTTTTCCATCGACTCACCGTTATAAACTTCGTTTGTACTGTTTACATTGATGAAG
>Ga0078894_10001909_pt1 | contig 15647 bp, 17 predicted proteins | sample LauGreSu1BDMLBSD_2_FD_67506 | JGI IMG/M metagenome (GOLD analysis project Ga0078894, IMG submission 67506) | Freshwater lake microbial communities from Lake Michigan, USA - Su13.BD.MLB.SD (version 4) (version 4) | ecosystem: Environmental > Aquatic > Freshwater > Lake | place: Lake Michigan... | reverse complement strand
ACCGGTGCGATCGATGACGGTTGAACCGAAACAATACCAAAATGTGTTGTCGTAGTTCCTCCAATATTAGCAACATCCGAACAGTCATCTTCACCTCCACTAGATTCGTCAGCATTATCGCAGTTTTGTTGGCGCGAAATACGTGTCATAAATTTCATCCATTCGGTATCAAGTTCCGACATCTTCACGTTGTTGTCTGGTCTATGTCTAATAACAAAGATATCGTTTTTATTTCAATTCTATCTAATTATGACATATGAAATACTTTTCGGTTATGATTCATGTTTAGGTTGAGAAATAGACTTTTTTACTTTAATGATGCGTTTTTTTGTAGGTGCGCCAACAGAACCAACAATATTACCCACGCCCACGCCCACGCCATCGCCCACGCCATCGCCCCCGCGATCCTTCTTTGTTTCGTACTTAAAATATTCGCGGAATTTCAGTATAAAATAATGAACGATGTATTCGGTTCGTATTTGATGCAAATGAATAATGTGTTCAATACTATGAAGTATCTCGGATGTAATAAATTCGCTGGTGCGATCTCGTACAATATAATATAAAAATTGTTTAATGATTGTTCTTGGATCCATGTAATATTTGGCGCTAATCTCTCGAAAATAAGATAATATATCTGTTACATCATCACCATGTGAGCTGACTGCTGTTCCAGTTCCAGTTCCAGTTTCAGTTCCAGTTCCAGATTTTTGAAATAATTCAATAAGATGGTCCCACACATGATGTGTAATTACATGTAGGTTTTGTAAATCATCTTGGTTTGTCTGAATATAATTAATCATGCTTCGAATATCGGAATGAAATTGTTGCTGTATCGCGACGAGATTTTCATCCGATAATTGAAGTTGTTCATTATCTCGTATTTTACACAAAAACGCAAATATATCTGCCTGGGGCAGCTGATTAAAACGCATACGAACGAATTCGGTTTGTAATGACTCATCTATACGTGAAACATAATTACATATAAGGCAAAACCGAACATTATTGTCGGTATAACTCGTAAGTAGATAACGAAGTGCGATTTGAGCGTTTGTAGTCATATAATCGACTTCGTCCAATATGACGAACTTAATTCCATTTCCAAACATCGACTTTGTGCTTACAAAATTATTAATTTGATTACGAATAATGTCGATACCGCGTTCGTCGGATGCGTTTAAATGTATCATTAATCCACGGTTCTGCATATTGAGTTTTGATTGATATGCCGTAACTAAATTCATGATTGTGGTTGTTTTTCCGGTTCCAGGTGGTCCGTAAAATAATAGATTTGGAAAATAGTTTGTGTTTAGGATGTTGGAGAGAATTATCCGGTTCATCGGTTCAAGGACAATATGTTCAAAGCAAGATGGCCGGTATTTTTCAACCCAAGGCATCGCATTATTCGCAGAATGTATGTTTGTGTCACTGTGTATGGGTGTGGGTGTGGGTGTTACCGCTGTGTGGTTGTTGTTGTTATCGTTGTGTTTGTCGTTCTTCAAAGAACGTTGTTGATATATAGACATCTTTCATATAATCAATTATAGGATTATATTTATGTAACAATGAGCGATAATAAGAATCAAACGCATAGAATTGAAAGACAATATTCGTATATATGGATATATACAATTATTCAACTATTGTATAACATACTACCACCATTTGTAATCGATGTCATCGCATACACATGGATATTTAGAACTAATACTTGGTTCTATGTTTTCTGGAAAAACATCCTATTTACTTGAAGTGTATAAGAAATGTATGTTCTGTAATATACCGGTTGCGGTCATCAATTATACCGCTGACAATCGTTATACAAACGAACCCATGTTATCAACACATGACAAGCAAATGATACCATGTATTTTAGCATCAACAATAGAGGAAGCCGTTGCCAATAATAAAGAGACGATTAACCGTGCGGAAACGATACTCATCAACGAAGGTCAGTTCTTTGCTGATATTGAACATGAAGTAAAACGGTTGGTTGAGCATGAACATAAGCGCGTATATATTTGCGGGTTAGATGGTGATTTCGAGAGAAAGCCGATCGGATCACTCTTACAGCTTGTTCCATTCAGCGACAACGTATTAAAATTAAAATCACTCTGCAGCTTATGCCGTGATGGAACACCCGGTGTATTCAGTTTCAGAACTACGAATGAAAAAAATCAAGTAGTAATTGGGTCATCCAATTATATACCTCTTTGTCGTGGATGTTATGAGAATGAATCCCGGAAAAAAGCAGCTGTGGCGGTGGTTGCGTGCGATAGTGTGACGTCGGAATAATCGTGGTTGTAGCTAACTTTATATTGTAGGTTTGTATTTAAGTTGTTTTAATCAGCATGTCTGCCATCAAAAGGGTATAAACATAAATTGTGGTAAATTATATATTACCATTCGCGTTGCGTCATCTTAACCCGGCATGCCTACTTTTTCATTTCCAGAAAAAAATGCTGTAACATCTTCAACGACGAATAAGCCTGCGAGAGGAACTGCGCGAAAAAAGAATACCTTCGTTGAAGATGCTGCGGCGTCAGCGTCAGCGTCGGCACTAGACAGCCACGATGGTAAGGCGGTCGAAGTAATAACAAAAGAAGATGATACGCGTAATGAACCTACATTTCCAGATGTTGTGATATTGAAACAAACCGATAAAAATTACATCGTAAAGCATAACACTTATGCGTTGGCTGTTCATGAAACCTCCAAATATGACGAAAATAAATCAGCAACCGAAACTGGAAGTGGCGCAATCACCGGGACAAAGACAACAATTATCACTCATCAAACAATACCAACTCATGATCTTGTATCTCCTAACCAAATATATAAAGGACAAATCAATAAAAAACGAGGTAGAAAACCCAAGGCTGGGTTTATATTGAATTCTACTACTGGTATGTATGATAGTTCTGAGGTCCCTAACATTATACTACATTTGAAGTGTCATTTATCCGACTTAAAATCGAATGATTCCATTTCTAATTTTGATTATAGTCCATCCATAAGTGAAGTTGAATCCTATAATTTATCGACAAACGCATTAAAGTCGTGTGATATCGTACATTCATATAATTCGGATACAAATGATATTACAGACCAAGACGATAACGAAAATTTAAATACAGTAGAACCGTCTTCGAATCATATTACTACTTCAACATTCATAAATACTGCGCAAAATCAGCCAACGCCAGCCCCAACCTCGACCTCAATCCCAACCCCAACCCCAAACCCAACGATAATGGGTCATACAACCCATAAAAAAAATGCGAGTGACGCCAATATTCACGTCATCAACGAACGACACCAAAAAGAAATCATGAAAAAAATAAATCGTTTGAAGTATTCATTCCATAACGGGGAAACGATACAAATGAAATTAAATCATAAATGCGCTTGTTTTTGGGATACATGTGAATTTGATGGACCAATCTATTATACACCGATTATGATCGTAAATGGCGTGTTTCATGTAAGTGGTTGTTATTGCTCACCCGAATGTGCGCTTGCGTCGTTATTAAAAGAGCAGATGGATACATCTACTAAGTTTGAACGCATCCACCTACTCCATTTATTATATGGAACTTCGAACAGTACTGGGTTTAAACCAGCCCCCAATCCAAATTATCTTCTAGATAAATATTACGGGAATTTAACGATTGACGAGTTTCGTTCATTATTGAAAGGGCCGCAAATGATTCATGTTGTCAATAAGCCACTCACCCATATTCTCCCAGAATTATACGAAGACAATAACGACTTTCTTGTAAATAGTAAGGTGATACCCACGAATACGCTCAAATTAAAGAAACGATACAAGACTACATTAGTTCAAAGTAGTAGTGCTGGTGCTGGTGATTGAGAGTAAGAAGGTCACAAAAATATTATATAATATATTATCTTCGCGTAATATATTAGATATCCGATGACTGCTTCGAAAAAAGAAGAAGATATTGTATTGTATATCAAAAATACCAAAAATGCGAGTTATCCGACGAAATATGGTTTGGAATTCCAGTGTGTTGAATTGATTCGGCGGTTTTTTACAATACACAAAGGATTAACGTTTCCAGATGTAGTGGATGCTACTGATTTATTCAAACGAATAACGCATTTCGATTCTGTGGACAAATCGCACACACCGGTTCCGATCACGACATGTTCCTATCCATATACACATAGCGCATCTTATTATTTACGACCAGGAAGTATCATATTTTGGAAATATAAGAAACCGGATTATCCGTATGGTCATGTTGCGATGATATGGAAAAATGACCCAAAGCTGAATGAAACGTATATAGTTCAACAAAATTTGAATCCACCGATCAAACGTATGAATACAACAGTGCTATTTTCAAAAATGAATCGCGCAAATAGTAAATTTGCTGGTGTCAAATTACTTCCACGTGAATATTTGACGGAAATTCAAACCTTGAACTGTATCATTCATCGATTATAATTTTGATGTCATTTCTGATGTAGTTGTATCTTTTTCGGTGGCTGCGGCTGCGGCTGCGGCTTCTGCCTTTTTTCGATCCATCACCTGATTATAAATCTTTGTCATTTCTTGCTGACGATAATATTGTTGCGCCGATTTATCCATGAAATTTCGTATTTCGGAAAATCGCATTTGATTCGCGCTCATCGTTGTATTCGCTTTCGCATCAGCACTCGAAGTTGTCATATCGTTTGCCGTTACCGTTTCAACACTTTCTCCGCGCATGTATTCTCGAATAACGCGCTTTAAATCATAGTTTGTATGTTCTAAGGCAGTTTTTACTTGTTCTTCTGTCATATCGGTTTGTGACATAATAACTCGTGTCATCGTGTCGATCACTCCGGGGGACGGAGTAAGCGCCGAAACTGTGCTTTGTTCTGACATTATAATAATAAACTAATACTTGTTTGAAACTTTATATACTTTACACTTGGATAGAATTTTAGGATTTGAACGTTCTGAAAATTGAAATCGGCGTATTAGAATATAAAGATTATAACACAGTCAAACATAAATGACCGAACCTGTTTCTTCGTCGTCGTCGTCGTCTCACCAGTCATCTGATGGTGGTGGTAGCGGTGGAATGACAATCGATATACGTCCTATGATCGAAGACGTATCGCAGGTTATGACAAAACATATCACGAGTATATTAACAGGTGTGATCGGCGAATATACAGTTTATAAGGAGACACACGACACAATTATGGGATTGCCATGTGTTCGTAAATTACAAGAACGAATCATCGAATTAGAGACGCACGACAATAACAAAGGGTTACGCAATATTAGCGCCTGTGGTGGAGATGGAAGTATGCGACGTGAAGATGAAATTCATCAGCTTCAGACCGCGATTGCTGAACTCAACCGTTATATTATTGCGTTGGAATCGAAGGTCGATATGAAGACAGTAACTTCTTCCTCCCAGAATTATTCGGCAGTAGAGGCTTTACAGTCGGTTGCTGAGCATGTTCATGAAGAAGAATCGATCCGGCTGGAAATTCATGAGAATGAACCTGTTCCTAAAACAAACCGAGAAGACACTTTCGTTCCATCTTCGAATACAAAGAATGTAATCGTATCTTCTTCCGGCGTCGGTGACATCGACTGTTGTGATGTTGATCAGGACCAAGAAGAAGATGACAGAGCAACAGAAACAACCGAAGATCTAGCATCACTTGTTGAAACTGTGAAACAAGAAATAGAAAATGAAGCCGAGGAAGAAGCCGAGGAACAGGAGGAGGCCGAGGCAGAGGAGGAGGCCGATGAACAGGAAGAAGCGGCCGAGGAACAGGCAGAGGCAGAGGAGGCCGAGGCAGAGGCAGAGGCAGAAGAAGAGGAGGCCGAGGAACAGGAAGAGGTCGAGGAAGAGGCCGATGAACAGGAAGCGGCTGAGGAACAGGCCGAGGAACAGGAAGAGGCCGATGAACCGGAACAGGTCGAGGAAGATCAATCTGCCGCAGAGGAAGAAGCGGAAATCGAGGTATCAGAAATCAAAATCAAAGGAAAAACATATTTCACAACTGACCCTCAAAACGGAATTATCTATGCGTGTGTAGATGATGATGTTGGCGATGAAGTCGGTGTTTTCAAGAATGGTGTCGCGGTTTTCAATAAAGGAAAGAAATAATTCGCATCAGCGAATATAATCTGATGATAATATATACTATTTTTTATTATTCTAGATCATTATGCTTGAAAAAATATGTTCGCCCGCGTTATTGTATTTAGCCTTTTCTATGATTCAAATCGTTATTGATTTGTTTCAAGGTGATTATCATACATCATTATTGAAATTTATTATAATGTTTATTTTTACAGCTATTCTAAATATTTTATGCTTGAATGGTTATACTAAGTTAGTTTGGTTTATCGTGATTATTCCGATTATTTTACTTACCTACATTAGCAGCATTCTATTTTATGTCTTTGGTGTAAATCCGAATAAATCACAGATTCATGTAAGGCAAAACGCACAACAACCGCAACAGTCATCGAACATGCCCACCGCACAGCCTAATGAGCAGCCTCTGGTGCAACCACCGCAGAAATAACAACATAAAAAGATTTTGATGTGATAATACATAGGGACATTAAACTTCTTTACATGCCTTGTATTCTGGATTCATCTAACACTAAATACATTTGTTCTGCTATATACAAAAATCAAATGTATCCGTCGTTCATACCGGCAACGCCATTCACTAAACAGACGCAACAAATTATTTATGTCCAACAAAAGGAAATTTCTCAAACTGAAATTTGCTTTGCGTTATTTTCGCTGTATATCCTTTTTCCTCTATTATATAATATGCTTGTGAAAGGAGATAAATCTGTTGTTATGGTATTGTGGAGATACATTACATCGGGTGTATTTGACACGGTTTCCTATATAAAGGAACGCGCGACAGATATTTTTTACACAGCACTTCGTATGTTTGGCCAATACTCATTTAGCACATATACCGTTGTAAAAGACGGTCGTGAGATATTTACTTCTTCATCTATTTACTATTACTATAAAAGTGACGTGAATACTGTATATCGTATTGACCGAGCAAAATACCAAGTATGCAAGTGGATTGATCGACAATGTGCGTTGTTCTTAAAAACGCATGGAGAAACCCCCATAATAAACGATACCGAAAATAATATTTATGACTTCATCCTTCATAAGGTTGATGATCAGCCGTATGTGCGTATTCACCGAGGCGATTTTACTGGAAGAACGCATACACTTATTAGCGAGCATTATCGCCCGTATTGTAAATCGTATCAATTTGCGTCAGAAGCGGAACTTACGGTGAAATATCATGAAAGTTCTGTTGAACCGCCTATATACTCAAATGAGGGTTCTGACGCAGGTTCCGATGAAAATGAATCAAGGAATAAACAATACACGGAATATGGATGTTTTCCTCCCAAAGTATTTAAGATTAATCTGAAAACTCCTAATAACTTTTTTCTTGAAAAGAATGAATGTTTAGATGTAAAGTTCTTGAAATGGAAGCTTTATAACGAGTTCGGTAATCCCGATATTGCGAAGTATCTTGATTCGCCTTTTTATACTTTCAACGTTGTTATGTTTTATAATGACTGTATGAAAGAAGAACAGGAGAAGACAAAGGCTGAATTAGCAATCGAAGAATTAGAACCGACCGCGACCACGACCGGACAAACACCTTTGATCGCATATACTCTCACAGAGAAACAATCAGTTATTGTTGGTCATACATATGTTGTCAAGGTTGATTCTTTACTTCGGTGTCCTGTGTTTGAATCTAAGGAGCAAAATGTATTTGACATCGACGGTGTATTAACATCATATTATGACTGTTCAGATACTGAGTCCGAGTCAAATGACCACGACGATCACAGCAGTCAGAGCAGCCAAATCAGCGACGAAAACGCATCCGACGATGATAGTTGTGGGGATGAACGTGAAGGCGAGTATTCGAATGACAACACAGACCAAAAAGAGGAGTACGATGAAACCGAGTTCGAAGTAATTCAAGAATCAACGACATAAAGAGTATAAAAAAAAATTGATAGTATAATATACGGTGTGTATTATCCCATCCACATCATTTTACGGAAATTCTTCACGGTATGACGGAATCAACAGAAGCAAGCACCTTTCATAAATTATCAGACCGTTGGACCTTATGGGCACATCTTCCACATGATACCAATTGGGCCGCTTCGAGTTATAAAAAAATTTATGAGTTTGATACCGCAGAAGAGGCGATCGCGATCATCGAGGTCTTACCTCCCAAACTCGTCATGAACTGTATGTTGTTCCTCATGCGAACCGGTATTATTCCGATGTGGGAAGACCCGCAAAATCGGAATGGAGGATGCTTTTCATATAAGGTTGCGAATAAAGAAGTCAATAGCGCATGGAAACAACTTTCATATGTTACAGTAGGTGAAACGATTTCAACCAATATGAATGTAGTTCCGATTGTAAATGGAATCACTATTTCTCCAAAGAAGAATTTCTGTATTATCAAAATCTGGATGGCGAATTGTAACTTCCAGAACGCGGGAATTATTCGCGAATTGGAAGGTATTACAGCACACGGGTGTTTGTTTAAGAAACATACACCTGAATACTGAGTTGCTCACTCACTACATCGCTCCGTCCGCAGAGCGGACCTGCGATTTCGTTCGCTCATGTCTGAGGGGTGCGGTGGTGTGGTGGCGCGGTTACAAATAATAATGCGAATTGACCGCTTTATTATTTTTATATTATGTTTGATTCAATACGTTGTCCGTATCGGTGTCGTTGTCATGACCAATCCACATCGATATATGTTTGATGTGTTACTGTAAAACCGTTCATTAGTTCGCGTTCTTCTATCGTAATTTCACTATCCGGGAAAAATTGTCGTAGTTGTTGAACCAAATCTACATGTACTCTACTCTTATGGTGTATTTGAACTGCTACACGATACGTCGCGATTTGTTGTTGTTCATCTAATCGATACGCATATTTTGTTTGTTTCTCACACGAGATATTCCCTTTTTCAATTTCGTCACATATTGTATCTCGAATTTGAGTCGCCAACTTCATAATAATATTATTGTATCTATAATCGCGAAGTGCTTCTTTTGTGAGTAAAAGACGATGTGCGCATACGGATGACGACATGATTTTCTGACTGTTCGTCGTAAATAGTAATATAGTATGTTATTTTTTTATATTATATTCCATTCCATTACGAGCTAGGCAACGGCGACAAGCACAACTTAATCGTCCCCAACGACGCGACATAATACTTGACTACCAGCGGCATATCATTATCCAAATACATCTCGATCTGATTACACAAGTTCGTGCATTTGATGAAATACCCAAGATTTTTTAGCGAGAACTCTCCCTGAATGATCTTCCCCGAATCCTTCTTATGAAGAAACTCCATACTTCCATCCGACTCAACACGCCTCACTTCCGCTGTCGCAAACTGTCCTGAACAACGAAATATAAGTTCATTCCCCACCGATTTAATTTCCAGTTTCTCCGAAATACATGAGAGATCGCGAATAATTTTCTGAAAATCGCTGGATGGGAGGTTAATTACGCTGGAAAATGCGACCTGAGGTTCCACCAAATCCTCTGGATCCGGCTCGATCAGGCGCAACTTCTGCGTCTTACACTGCTTGATATCACCATTCTCGAATTTAAGTCCCAAATACGAAACCACGCCATCGTTATAATCCTTCTTCTCAATATAAATCGTGAGTGTATCATCGTTGTCAATCGAATTGATCAACTTGAACAAATGAAACATATTCACACCGATGATGATCTTATCAAGCGCGCACTCATACAGCTCGAAATTCACCGCTTCTAGAAACATATGCGCCAACATAGTATGTGATTTATCCATATTGATAATACGAATTCCGTCTTTCTGAAACGTGATATTCGTCTCGATTAGAATTTCTTTTAGCGCACACATCAACGTTCGAACCGGCGCGATCTGAACCGTCTTGATTACAAGAACATTATCCGAGTTGTTGTAAGCGTCGTTACTGACCGTAGTACTAGTCGATAGTGACACGGCGGCTGCTCCACCACCACTGGTGCCGGTATGTGCGTTTGAATGACTCATTTTCGTTTCTTTATACAATACATTTTAAAAATCTTTATATCTATTTGTGCGTAATATATAGTAGAATCGCAGGAATGACTGTGAATGCGATAAAAACAAGAAAACTGACCCTTAGAAATAAGGGTATAGGAAGAACACGAAAACACAAGCGACCACGTTCCGCCACCGCCACCGCCACCGATGACGGCGGCTGGCTTCGTATTACAATCCGCGGCGCTCCGTATGAACGCGGCGTCTCTCATGGAAAACAAATCATAGCGGCTGATCCCGAGAGATTTACGCGAATGTTTTCCGTCTATGATTTCATATTTCGGCAATCATATGGTCGTGATATTGAGTTCTTCTATGGACTGTGTGATGATTTTTACGGGGGCATTATTAAGAAACGATTCCCGAAGATATTTCGAGAGATGGAGGGGATTGCGGCAGGCGCCGGGCTCGATGTGCGTCAAGTCATCCTGATCAACGTGTATATGTCTATATCTTATTTTTACGCACATATGCTTCGTTACATCGATACTCCGAAATACCGGAAGAAATACGCAGATGTCATACGCGATGAACACGCGATTCGCGCCGACCCCACCGCCCTCTCCGCCCGCGCTGCGCGCCTCGACGAATTCAAAGACAGGTGTTCGCTTATTATGGCGGTCGGGAAGGGCTGGACCAAAGACGGCGGAATCGTATGCGGTCATACTTCATTTAGCAACTTTCTCGACGCCCAATTCTGTAATGTCATTTTACGGATCGAGCCGGAGACGGAGGATGGGTGTGACATGGTGATGCAAAGCATGCCCGGTGGCGTATTTAGCATGACCGACTTCTTCGTAACGAGCGCGGGAATCATCGGCAGCGAAACAACGATCCGCGGATTTCATGCCTTCCGACTGCGTGACCCGATTTGTTGTCGAATCCGCGAATGTATGCAATACGGACAAACCTTAGAAGATTACGCCGAGAGATTACAGAAACGGAACTCGGGGGATTATGCGTGTTCGTGGATGTTTGGGGACATTCGAGGGCGTGGAGGTGCCGGTGGAGGCCCGCGAATTATGCGCGTTGAACTCGGGCTGAACTACGTGAATGTTGAAACGACGAAGGATGGGGTGTTCCTCGGGTTTAATTCGACCTATGACGAGAGAATTCGGGCGATTGAATGCTCGGGTGTCTCGGGGGGGGTAGGCGGCGGCGGTGGCGAGCTGAATGATGCCGACGGTTTTCACGACGTGACATCAAGTATAGGCAATCGCCGTGTTCAGTTAGAAAAACTCTCGGAAAAGTATCGCGGTCGGATCGACACCACCATCGTAAAACGAATTCTGGCCGATCATTTTGACAATCATTTAGGAAAAACGGCGGCGAATTCGCGGACGATTTGTAAGCACGCCTACGCCGATGATGGTTCTGGCTCTGGCTCTGCTCCATTTAAGCCCGTTGGCGCGTATGACGCAAAAGTCGCGGATAGTGCGTTAATTCGCCGGATGTCATTTTTGGCGCATTTAGGGCCGCCATGTGGGACGCCGTTTTCGGTCCGCGAACATATGAAAAAACACCCGGAGTGGAAAGATTGGGCGGAATATTTAGCGGATTTTCCGCGGAGGGGGTGGGTGGAGGCGTAGAGAATAATAATGTGATAGTAATATATAATAATTATCATAGAACATAGTAAATGCCCTTAAAAGACACATATGGCAACGATTTACTACCTGGGGAAGGACCCTTATTCGGAGACCGCACATATTGGCCCGGACCTCCCAAAGGTCACTTCTCCGGAAATATTACAACGAGAAACGATGATGGTAGTAGTACCGATACTGATAATGGTAAGGGTAAGGGTAACGGCGGTTCCCGCCGCCGCCGAGTCCGCCCTTCGCGCAAATACAAGAAATCCGCCAAGCGCGTATTTAGGAAGAAATCGCGTTCGACGAGGCGGCGTTGAAAAATGGAAGACAGATTCTTAATAATAAAATATTGATAATATGTATAAGAAACAGGATAACATGATTGATCAAGCAGTAGAAGTACAAAAAGATGATGATGATTATCAAGAGCTCACACCGGATGAATTTGAGAAAGCCACCACAGTTTTTACAAAGGGACCTGATGGAAAAACCTGGTTAGAATCACCAAAAACTGATACCGATATATATGTAGCCAAAAAATTTTATAAAAAAAAAGAACAAGCAGCAGACGCAGTACCAGAACCAGTACTAGAAGAAAAATCAGTACCAGAACAAGTACTAGAAGGAACAGCCACAACCACACCCATAATTACATCAGAAATGGAACGGACTGCTCTTAAATTAGCAAATGCGATCCTCCCCCAGATCACACAACCCACAGGCGCAAGCACCTTAACCTCAAATACAGGCCAATCCTCAGCCTCAGCCTCAGCCCCAGCCCCAGCCGCAGGCGGCCGCCGTCGCACCAAGCGTAAGCACCACAAGAAGGGCAAGTCTTCCAAGAAGGGCGGCAAGAAGCACCGCAAAAGTTCCGGCAGGAAGTCTAGCCGAAGCAGCAGCAAGAAGTCCCGCCGTCATGGCAGGAAGTAAAATATCATTATTTTAGCAACATTTTCATCAAACGAAAATAATGATATGTCAGTTAGGACGGAGGGGATGCGGGTCGAAAAGCCCCATAATAACAATAATAAAGTTTATATACTCATAATATTATCATTTCTTATGTCTATCTCATCGTCGACCGCCGCCACCGCCGCATCCGCACCACCTCCCTCCCTCGACGACACCATCGCAATTCTCTCGGAGATATGGAATACAAACGCGGACAATCCCGTCATTCTCGAAAGAATCCACTCCTTCGTAAAAACCCAACTCCCGCAATCCATTAAAAACTACCAGACAGCTCACGCCGAACGCGAAACACGCAAAAAATCTCTCGAACTCTTCGCTGATGAATTCACCGAGAGTTTTCTAAATCGAAATAAATATTTTTATTCTCCGCATTCAGAATTGTATTTCACCTATCATAATCAAGTCCGGTATGTGTTAATCAACGAAGACGAAATTCATCACCGAATTCTAGCAGATATTACCGCCTCCGATTTTCTCTCCGCAGCCTCATCGGCCACCGCCGCTACAAGCACGAGTATCAAATATAAAATAAAAAACCGGATTATCAAGAGCATCCAATCATCCCGCGATATTCTCTCAGCCATCCCAGAATCCCGCACCATCCAGAATGTGATAAGCCACATTTACCCATCACTCTTCCATACACGTGACCATGCGAAGTATTTTCTAACGATCCTCGGCGATGTCATCTTAAAAAAGGCCGCGCCTCTCATCTATTTTGTTTCCACCCTCGCCAAAGAATTCATCAAGGATCTTGCCGGCGAGTGTTATGCTTTGTTCGGTTCAACTGCCCACTCATTCAGTACCGCATTCAAGTTCAAATATTACGAGCATCAGTATAAGGAATGTAGGCTGGTGGATATTCAGGCACAATCACAATCAACGGCCATACTACTCCGTCTCTCGAACATGCCGGAACTCAGGACATCTATCATCGACCTTTTTTGTGTTGCCGCGCATTACTCGCATCGGTTCGGGAGTGCCGATGACTTCTTACGCCTCCATTGTAAGACACCTGCGGTTGGTACACATGCCTGGTTTTTACGTGACCGAACCGATCAGCAAATCATCGACGAGTTCATGAGTTACGCAACAGAACCTGCGTCATCCGACCATGAAATATCGATGACGAATATGATGTATCTGTGGAAGATGTATCTCTCGGAGTTCCGATTACCAAGCGTTTTTTTTGCGGCGACGTTGCGTGCGAAACTCGCCAGTATTGCCTCACTATCAGCGACTACACCAGACGTGATTCCGAATCGCACCAGCAAGTATCTTCCTCTCGTAAGTCAATTTCGACAGTTTTGGAGCGAATATTGTTTCACCGATGACCGCGAAATCGAGCTTGAAATCGACGAGCTTTCCACTCTGTTCAAAGAATACGCTTCTGCGGGTACGCCCGTAGGCGACGCAACACTACTCGGGATGCTCCGCCATTTTTACCCCGATGTCATCATAGAAGATGATAAATATATACTGAATGTCGGTTGTAAATTATGGGATAAACCTGCGGAAATCAACGATTACTTACTTCAATTCAAACAGCAATGTTTGACAAATCATCATTCATTCCCACAGCCGTTGTATAACGCATATGAGTTTTACTGTGGGAAGTGTTACTCTACCGCGAAGCGGCGTATTATCAGCAAGCGGTATTTTGAGAAGTATTTCATGGAAGAATACCCAGATTACATCGATGAAAATGGAATGATTACGATAAAATGGTGGATCGGGGATACCGACCTGAATGATTGATTATGCGGAGGAATGTGATGAAGCTCTGTCATAAAAGTTATATAGGATTGCGTGTGTTTCTTTTTTTGCTTCTGGGTGAAACATAAAGCCATAAACACGCCCTTTTTCAAACTCAAAAGCACACGCGTGGCGCTTACCGTCGCGAAACTGGGTAAACCACGCAATCTCTCGCACTCCTGCTTTCTTTGCGGTGGTATTGATCACCGGCAGGTCGTGGAAATATACATAAACATCCAATTTTCGTGTGTCTTCTTCACATCGAAATATCGGGTTTCCGGACAGTTCTATTTTTACAGTCTTATTCCAATAACTCTCGTATGGAATAAGATCACCACCGTAATATGTCATTAAAAATTGACATCCATGACATATTCCTAATACAGGTAATCTTGGAAAATGAAATAGATAATACAATTCTAACTCTAATTCGTCTTGGATTTTATCAGGATGAATGCGATACGCTGAACCAGGAATAATCAATCCGCATATATCTTTGCGTCGAATAATAGTGGGATCGCATTTCGATACGATTTTGTAAGGTATTTTTCGTTTATGGAATATATCATATATATCTGATAGTTGGTTTACATTATCTGGTTTATCTCTACTGATAACCAACAACATTAGAATCGAAAACTTATATATATTACGAGGTATAATAATCTACCACCTGCTATTTCCCTCTTGTTTCACGATCCGCCCACTCTCAATAAAGATTTTAACAGGGAATGTTGCTGCGAATTCGGAGTCATGTGTAACAACGATCATCGTCGTCTTCTTCGACATCTCTTGAATCATCTGAACGACATATTTCTTATGAAACGCATCCACAGCGGCCGTAGGTTCATCCATAATCGTGATCGGTTTGTTGCTCAAATAGCTTCGTAATAAGTAAATAATCTGTCGCTGTCCGCCGCTAAGTTTCTCGCCTCTCGAACCCGCCATCGTATCCAGACCCTGTGGCAACTTCTTAAATACGTTCATGACTTTCAGTTTGTCCAAAATCTTGACAACCTCTTCCTTTGGAGTTGTTGTTCCGTAACATATGTTATCGATAACGGAACGATTGAACAATACCACTTTTTGCGAAACAATCGATAATTTGCTTCTTAGGTATTCGCGGTCAATATTCTGAATATCCTCTCCGTCGAATAGGATTTG
>Ga0078894_10001908_pt1 | contig 15648 bp, 6 predicted proteins | sample LauGreSu1BDMLBSD_2_FD_67506 | JGI IMG/M metagenome (GOLD analysis project Ga0078894, IMG submission 67506) | Freshwater lake microbial communities from Lake Michigan, USA - Su13.BD.MLB.SD (version 4) (version 4) | ecosystem: Environmental > Aquatic > Freshwater > Lake | place: Lake Michigan, USA... | reverse complement strand
CGGTGTTGGTGTGCGATGATGAACTAGCCATTCTGAGCGCGTCTATGATACAGTCCAGCCTCTTGGGAAACCTTGAGGATATTCATCGGGAGATGAAATGAACCTTCACATGCCGCAGGACGATGAGTCCGAGATCGAGTTGCGCCACCTGGCCGCAGTTCCCTACCAACTCATCAGTCCGGCGAACAATAACTCGATTATCGGCGTATTCCAAGACTCGCTGATCGGGTCTTACTTATTCACACGGGAAAATATTAAATTTACACCGAGAGAGGCGATGAACCTGCTTGCGGCGTATCCTCGCGTGAATGAAACCGCGTTCAAGAGCGGCGAAGATATCAGCAACTTTGACGTATTGTCGCAGATTTTGCCGCCACTTACGCTGAAATACAAGAAGAAGGCATTCGGCGAGAAGAATCCGAAGGAAGATTACGCGACCTCGAATAATGTGGTTGAAATAAGGAATGGTCGGATGATGCGTGGTCAAATCGACAAGAGCGTTCTTGGTGGCGGCGGAGTAGGTTTGATTCAGCGTGTATGTAACGATTTCGGAAATATGGCGGCGGCCGACTTCATCGATGGTCTTCAAAATATCATTACGGAATATATGAAGTCACACGCATATAGTGTTGGTATTAGCGATTTGATTGCGAATAAAACAACCAACACCCAAATTGCTGATGTCATCACAAAGAAGAAGACCGAGGTGAAGAACTTGATTGACCAAGTCCATCTGGGGATTTTCGAAAACAAGACAGGGAAATCGAATGAGGCGGAGTTTGAGGCGAAGGTCTCGAACATTTTGAATAGTGCTACAAACGACGCAGGGAAAATCGGTATCAATAGTTTAAATGCGGCCAACCGTTTTGTCGGGTTGGTGCTTTCCGGTTCGAAAGGAAGCGATCTGAATATATCGCAGATGATTTCGTGTTTGGGACAACAGGCGATTGAAGGCAAGCGTATTTCATATGGTTTTGACAGCAGAACGTTGCCGCATTTCAATAAGTTTGATGACGGCCCGCTGGCACGTGGATTCATCGAGAGTTCGTTTATTTCGGGATTGTCGCCAGAGGAGCTGTTCTTCCACGCGATGGGTGGTCGAATTGGTCTGATTGATACGGCAGTAAAGTCAGTTACATGGGAAACACCTATTATTGTCGTCGAAAATGAAGTGCCCAAATACGTGAAGATTGGCGAGTGGATTGACGCGCACATCGACACCACCGCCGCCACCGCCGCTACTGCCAGTAGGATTAAGTATATGACCGAGCAGAATATGGAATACTTGGAGTTGTCACATCCGATTAAAATTGTTACGATGGATTATGACGGAAATGTATCGTGGGAGACAATCACCGCCGTCACGCGTCACGACCCTGGCGAGAAGTTATTCAAAATCAAGACAAAGGCGGGGCGTTATGTTACAGTTACCGCAAACAAGTCGCTCCTTGTTTGGAATGAAGAGCTTCAACAGTTTCGCGAGAAATACACAGAGGAAATCAAGGTAGGTGACTTTGTTCCAGTTGCGAAGAATGTCTGTGATTACATGGCAGTGGATGAGGCTGATGCGGCTGACTATATGCGCGGAAAGTGTGATGGTGAAGCGATTGACACCCGAATTCCTGATGAATCATATATTGCTGGAAAAGAGTATGTTAGAGGACTTCTAACTGCGTATGTATCGTCGCGCATTCACATGACAAGCATCGGTTTTGAACTGAGGTTGGGTAATGTTCGCCTGATTGAAGACATCGCGTTTCTGTGTTCTCGTCTGAATATTCACGCCGAAATTCATTCATCGGCATCGGCTACAACATTGGTTATTCGCGGTTCAAGCAGGAAAAGGTTGGCGGCGTTGCTAGGATTGTCTATGACAGATGGTGTCGTTACTAACAACAACGAAGATGATGAATACGAACCACGCACCCTCAACGATGTCATCCTAGACGAAATTGTCGAAATGACGATGGTTGATCCTGCTCTTCATCCGAAGATGTATGACTTGACCATCCCCAAGACTCTCAACTTCGGCCTAGCGAATGGCCTTCAAGTCCGCGATACAAGCACCACCGGATATATCCAGCGCCGTCTCATCAAAGGCATGGAAGACTTGAAAGTTGAATACGATATGACCGTCCGCAACGGCAAGCAGCGTATTATCCAGTTTTCCTACGGAGATGACGGTATCGATACGATCAAGGTCGAGAATCAGTCCCTCCCCCTTGTCGCCATGAGTCTCGATGAAATCTACGCACATTTCCATATGCCTCTTGACAATTCAAGTGACACACAAGAAAGCGCAGCAACCGCATTCACGAAGACCACTTATGCGAAGATGAAAAAGGAGAAGGCGGCGACCATGAAGAAAATACGTGAAACGATTGACAATATGATTGAGATGCGTGATCTCATCATCGAGCGTGTTTTCAACAGGACAGATAATAAGAATGTTCAGATGCCGGTTTCATTTACACATATTATCAATAATGTCCAAGCACAACAACAGATCAACCAGAATTCGATGGTCGATATTACACCTTTGGAGGCGATGGATATGATTTCGGCAGGTTATCGCCAACTCGAAAACTTGTATTATGCTCCACCTACACTTCTATTCAAGGTAATGTATTATTACTATCTTTCGCCGAAGGAACTCTTGTTGGTAAAGCGTTTCAATCGAAATGCGCTTTCGATACTGATCAGCGTGATCAATCTTCAATATAAACGGTCGATTGTTGCTCCGGGTGAGATGGTAGGTATGGTATCTGCTCAGAGTATTGGCGAACCTACAACACAGCTTACGTTGAACACATTTCATTCTGCTGGTGTTGCTTCCAAATCGAATGCCACGCGTGGAGTGCCGCGTATTGAAGAAATTCTCACACTTTCAGAGAATCCGAAGAACCCGTCGATTACCGTATATTTCAAGGAGGATGATGGATCAACGCCTGAACGTGTTCAAGAGTTTATTCCGATGATCGAACATACCAAATTGGCGGAAGTTGTTGAAAGTATCGAGGTATGCTTTGATCCGGATGATGTGAATACGCTGGTTGAACAGGACCGCGCTGTGATGACACAGTATCAAGAGTTTGAAAAGTTGATTGAAGAGTGTGTGCGCGATTCGGAGGTTGCGGCAACGTCGGGTGTGCCGGTTGTGCCAGGTAGTGGTGGCGCCGCCGCCTCAGCGGTGTCGTCTGGATCGGCGGCATCCGCGACAAAATCCAAATGGATCATCCGTATCAAGATCGACCCCGAGGCGATGTTGGATAAGAAACTTACGATGGACGATATTCATTTCGCGATCAAGAATAGTTACGGATATGAAGTATCATGCGCGTTTTCGGACTATAATGATGATAATCTCGTGTTTCGTCTTCGAATGGAAAATATCGCACAACCCAAGAAGTCGGGAGGTGCTGCGGCAAACAAACAAAACCCACTTGATCAATCCGATCATATCTATATGATTAAGTCATTCCAAGATCAACTCCTGAATAATATTGTTCTTCGTGGTGTGAAAGGAATCAAGAAGGTGATGCTTCGTGTAATTAAGAATACACTCATAAAGTCGGACGGTGTTTATACAAAGAAAGATACATGGGTATTAGATACTACCGGAACAAATCTGATTCATATGCTCGGACTTGATTATATTGACGCAACACGAACTGTAAGTAACGACATTCAAGAAGTATATCGCGTATTTGGTATTGAAGCGGCTCGCCAAGCGATTTATAATGAGTTGGTTGAAGTATTTGATGACTCGCCGATTAATTATCATCACGTGGCTCTCTTGTGCGATCGTATGACTGTCTCATCATCGATGATCTCAATCTTCCGTCATGGAATCAACAGCGACGATATTGGTCCGATCGCAAAAGCGTCTTTCGAAGAAACGCCGGAGATGTTCTTGAAAGCAGCGCGTCATGCGGAATTGGACCCGATGCGTGGTATATCGGCGAATGTGATGTGCGGTCAAGAAGGCTATTATGGAACGAGTGCGTTTCAGGTGCTCGTGAATATCGACGAGATGATGAAACAAGAAGCGGTAGAGTATCGCCATACAGATGCGAATGAAGAAATTGACGAGGCATTCAAGGCGAATTCATCGGTTGGGCTGGATACAGATAAATGTGGTATTCCGAAGTTGGCGATTCAATCGTGTGTGGATAATGTGAAGAAGGTGCGGCTTGGTAAGGTGGATGATGATTACGATATTGGGTTTTAAGATGTAGTAAATGTCGGACTCGTCATAATACCGGTAATATTATTATTTTTTACGTCGTTGTGTGAATTTACGCCTATGACCGCTACCATACCGTCGGCGACCATCAGGACGGTGGTGGCGATAACGATGGCGGTGTCGCTTAGTGCTACTACCGCCAGCAGCTGGCGCATTCACTATCAAATTTGTAACATTACTGGATGGATTATTTAATTTCTTCATGATATTTCTGGTTGGTACATTATTCGGGTCTTTCAGCGCAGATATACATCGGAATGGCGGGTTGATCGGATCATTAAATGGATCAAAGTCATAATCGATTTTATATCCACCAGGACATGTGGGGTCACCGCCTTCGGGGTTTTTGATCGGGTAGGGATTACCTTTTTCATCAAGTCCTCCTTCATTTTCCTTTTTAGGTTTATTTTCTTTGGGTTTTTTACGTATAGGCGTAGCAGTGATACCCTTTTTCGGGTTTTTACTTGTTTTATTATTATTATTATTATTACGAACTGGCACCGGTGCCGTCGCGTTGACCATAATTATATTATAACGCTGTTATAATAACGCTGTTATAATATAGTAATACTAAATATTCAAAGAACATTCAAAGGAATGTTTGAATCTTTATAATGTATCAAATCAGATTCACATTACACCTTTGGTACGGTTTAAAAATGTGTCTTCACAACAATACCTATAATGATTCATGCGTGTATATTTAATTGCTTAGTTAGCAACAGGGGGGGCCTGGCCTCATCCACCGGTTTGGAGATGGCGGCGGCCGCGGCGAGTGCGACGGGCCGCATTAGATGCGGATTTGCGGCGGCGTGGCGCTACCGATGATTTACGAGGACGACGGCGACTGGCGCCGGATTGGCTTTGACGAGACTTTGACATTATATATAATATTAGTATTTTAATTTCATGGTCTTTAAGAAAGGAAAAATGCTCCTTACGGGGCTCGAACCCGTGACCCCGGACTCATAAGATCCGTGCTCTAACCAAAACTGAGCTAAAAGAGCGTAACAAGTGTGAATGCGAGAACAGTCATTCTATCATACACATATAACCACATAGAATTATATTTAAGTTCTTTATATCGCCATGCTTTTATTCATCCAGCAACATCAACGCCATCGCCGCATAATTGTGTAAATCGATGAGTGTGTCTCGAATGCCTTCGTCCGCGACTAAATTCACGCCATTTTTCGTGATTGACATCGAACGCTGTATTTTATCTTCAATACGCATCAGAACGCCAATCACGCCATATTTGGCAAACGCGTCGCCATAATCCGCGTTTTTACGCGTAAAAAGCTCTAATCCTTTCGCTTGAACTTCCTTCATTTGTTCGATACGGCGACTTTGTAATGGCGTATCCATTTTATCGCGTATGTTAAATAATATAAACAATAGGTGTTTATATGATTTTTACAGATACCGGCAACCCGTTTCGATCGAGTGACCTCGGAGTTATGAGCCCCGCGCGCTGCCCCTGCGCCATGCCGGTAAAACAAATACACCACATTTGGTTTTGCTACGTTTATAGCGTCCAGCTTGACAATTACCACTCGTAGGTATCGATCCCACACCGTTCTTTTAATGAGAAAGAAGATAACCATCCGACGTTCGGACCGACGATGATGAGTCGCTAGTAAAGTAGATGTCAGACGATAAAACGTCCGCCGTGGAAGTGGTTTAAAAATAGATTGTTGCTGCGTTTATAGCGTCCAGCTTGACAATACCGGCAACCCGTTTCGATCGAGTGTCCTCGGAGTTATGAGCCCCGCGCGCTGCCGCTGCGCCATGCCGGCAAAGTGTAATCAATATAGTGCTGCGTTTATAGCGTCCAGCTTGACAATACCGGAGATAGGTCTCGATCCTATGTCCTCGGAGTTATGAGCCCCGCGCGCTTCCTCTGCGCCACCCCGGTGAAATGTATGTGTTTCTTAGAATAAAATGACGATGCTGCGTTTATAGCGTCCAGCTTGACAATACCGGCGGTAGGTTTCGATCCTACGACCTTCCGCTTATAAGGCGATAATCATTCGTAGATCGGACCGGTTCCTTGCGGAACGAGTAAAAAAGTAACAAACGACGTGTTAGATGCTCTGCCGCTGAGCTACACCGGTATAAAGTTACAACCAAAATTTACGGATTTCTACAATCCACAAATCAACATAAATTAAGCAGATAATCATCACAAAGCGGACCGTATAGCATGATAAGCAATATTACTGGCGGTGTATCATTTTGATAACGAGTCAAAAATGTTGTGACGAAAATTGATTTGTGAAACATAGAAATCTGTAAATCTCAACTGGTACTCCTTAACTCTAAGGAGGAGAACTCTCTTTCTCATACTATACAAAGAAAATATCTTTAAGTTCTTTTTCGCCGAAAAAACGCGCAGCGCCGCCCCCCGCCGCCCGATTTTCCTAAATATTATTCGATGATATCTTCGATTTGTTTTGCTGATTTACATATCCGAAATCGATGATACCACCGTTTTGACACAATCGGCAATACTTCCAACTGAACAAGTTTAAAACTTGTATCTAATAATCCTAATGCCATTTGTTCTTCTTGCCCTTTTAATGTAAGCGAAAATACTGATTTGAGGACGAAATGAAGAAGAAGCATGACATGTTCGCGTGATACATAAAATCGATAGACTTTACCTTGATTGATGTCATTAAATGATTTGATAATATAATACACCAGTTGATTGAATTGCGGTGCGTCATTCACATCAATTATACCGTCTGATAATATTTTATTGAACCCAGTTTCGAGTATGAAGTTAAGTTGATCTCGTATTCCATCTTCACATATATATTTCTTTATGGATTCAAGATCGAATTGAGATAAACGGTCCTTAAATTCATCAAAAATACGCTCGATCTGATTGATTGCTAATGTTGGTTCTCGTAGCATCGCATGAAGACGTGCTTTTTGAAGAAAGGGTATCGCAAAGATTAAGTTAAATGTTATGTCTTTTGCGAATTGGAACAAAGACAGTTTTGTTTTTTTTATTTCTGTGTCATCATCATCATAATCAATCGCACTATCTATGTCTTCTTCTTCGATGATTACCTTTTTGTTTAATGTATTTTTGGACATGTGTTTTGGTGCGGTTTTTTTTGTGGTCCCAGATACTGCTGCTGTTTCCGGTATTCCTAATTCGGATAACGGAATCGGTGCTGAGGCCGCTACTCCGGTTGGAATTGACGGCTCAGCAACAACGCCATTCACATGTGCGCTTATCCCAATAGATTTTTGAACTTGTTGTCCGGTTTGTGGAACTTGTAATGACACCTCGGATTGCTTTGTTCCGACCGATGGTGTTTTTTGTTTTTGTTTTGCAAGCTGATTCATGACATCCGTCATCGCGGTATGATTGATTGACTTTATAAAATTCATGTTGTCTGATATTGTAAGGGCTGGTGGTATATTTGAATTCACCGGCACCGGCACCGGCACATTATATTCAGGTATTTCAAACACATCGCTTACAACGAGTTGCTGCTGTGCTTGCTGTGCTTGCTGTGCTTGCTGTGCTTGCTGTAACTGCTGTAACTGCTGTAACTGCTGTAACTGCTGTAACTGCTGTGCTTGTGAATTACGATTAACAATATCTGCTGTAATGTAGAATTGTTGATTCATTATTTCCTATATATCATCTATTTATTTTGTTTATTCATCATGGTAAATACTCGTTTTTTTTGTTTGATGTTCAACAATTTAAAAGAGCGAATATAGTCTTCGAGTGAAATACGCGTATTATCGTCAGTTCGTATGCTTTCTTGTAATTCAGCAGATACATAAGTTAAAGGAATTTTCAACATCGACGTCATCTCGTCAAGTTTAATCTCAATTAATCCAAACCGAGATGGAACATCTTGAATAATCTGAAACGGTTGAATAAAAAAATAGCTTTCGGTCATCTCATCTCCAAATAGAACCATATAATTTTTACCATTTTCACTTAATAATGTCTGGGAAATAAAGACCATCGGTATCCTAAAATACACAGCTAAAAGCCAAACATCGATATTGGTAAGAAAGTAATTTTCACTTTGTATAATTTGTGTTAACGTCGCACGCCCTTCGTTGATGATGTCCGCATATTGTTTCATACCATAGCCGTTCAATATCATAGTGAGTTTTTTGTCTAAACCATTACTCGCAAGTTTCGCATACTCTGTAACAAGTATGTCTTTTAATCCTGACACAGTCATATTTGCGAATTGGTCAACGTGCTGAAACCGGCAATTATCACACATGAAATAGTTACACTGTCGGCACGCAAAATTTGATTGGTCACCCCCGATGTTTGTTTGACATTTCACACACATTTCTGGCTCTTGTGCTGCCGCGGCTCCTGCTCCGGATGTAGAAGCCCCCATTAACGCAAATTCGCCAGTCTTGTTAACACACACATGACCACTTGGACATTTTGAAGCAATTTGGGCGACTGTTCGCAGTATCGTTAGCATAATATCAAATGAACATTCATTACGTTCGTTGGAAAATAAAATTTCAAAGGTGTTTATCTTCGGAAAAAAGGTATTACGTAACTTAACTGTGATTTTACGTTTTGAAACTTCTTGACAGAAATCGAGAACGTGGTTGATTTCGTTGATACGCAATACATCGGAAGAACCACTCGCATGATCTTCGGTTGCTTCCTCTTCGGCTCCGGCTCCGGCTCCGGCTCTACCCTCATCTAAACGACCCATTACCGACTCCAAAGGTTTCACTTTTGTAGCGCGCTTTACACCAGTTTCTAATTCAAAATACCGATCAACATAATCTTTATTGTATGTTGGATCATAATGCTGAACACCATGACTTCCAGCATTACTTGGCGCAACCGTATAAAAATTAGTCTGGTGTATATATGGATTCGCATCCGCTGGCTCCATATTTTCAAAGTAGTCTTGTGTAATAAATGTTTCTAACAGTATAATTTCATTCTCTCGGAGATTGTATTTTATATCTTGGAACGTTGGATACTTCATCGGTTCAAACATGAATAGACGAACGCGTTCATAACGAATCATTTCGTCTGCCAATTTTCCGAAGTAAGCAACCTCGTTATCAATATCCGGAAACATAAGGTTACGTTGGGGTAATAAAAGCTTACACATTCCACCAAATTCTTTTAGACAATAACTCTTTTTGCCACATGTTTCATCATCACTTGTAATACAACCAGATACTTCACCCACCATCTTTAATGTTTCTTTACTATAACGAATAAATGAAACATGTTTTGATACTAGCTTTTTCATGAAAGAGATGATTTGTGACAATTTATTGGTATAAATAACAAACGATGAACTAATTAGTTTCTCGATGGTATCCTTTATCGCCTTATTTTCGGGTCTGTTCAATACGTTTCTCGCGGTGTTTCGGAACACATTATAAAAATTCGTTTCAAGGCGTATATTGCGAACATATCTCTCGCGCGTCTTGTCCGCCATCTTATCTTTTGGTGTAGTTTCGATAACTTGATCCGCAATAAGATGATTACTTTCGGTGATGGTTGGTAAGTCATCGTTTTGGTTCATTTGTGGGTCATTTTCAACATTCACTTGAATGAATTGGTTTGTTTCTGTAATGACACCTACGATTAGCCCTTCTTCGACAACTTTTACTTTTGGAAGACAGTATATATCTTTTTTGGTAGTCTTCTTTACATGTCGTTGAACATCTTTTAAGAATTTAACTGTTTGATCATAACTCATAGCCCATAGTTGGTCATCATTCATCATAATTGTCGGAATCGACTGATGGTCTAGTGCTGCTGCTGCGGATGCCACACCAGCACCGCTGTCATGTTCGAGAGGTGCTGAAACTGCGGTAGGAATAACTCCTTTCAGATATGACTTTTCATAGACTTTCTTTGTAACTTGCGACGGATCTAACCTTACCATATTTGATATAGTGTGTGATACTTGTAACCCGATCACTTTTCCATTATAGTTCATTACTTGTGCGTGTATTGTAAATCCGGCTTCTCTCAATATTTTTGCTACAATCGACGCAGGTAAATTCATCTTATACTTATATTCTCGTGGCTGACTTGCGTGTAAGCGACAATACGCAAAATATACGTCACGAACCGTTTCTATAATATGTTTTATCTTTGGCACAAGCGTTTTACTTTTCAGCGAGAACCTACCTAGCACGCTGAATTTCCCATTTGACTTGCTTTCAAATAAATAAATCGGTTCATAGTATGTATCGCGTTTCATAAGAATGATGGTCTTACGATTGATATCGAACACTTCACCCGAGTATGCGTTTGTCGGACAGATGACCTGAACATTATTGGTAATATCGTCATCTGGAATATGAAGGAGTATGATGTTATTCCCATTCTTGAACAATCTCTCGTTGGGACGTGTTACAATATCCCATAGGTATGTATGATCGATAACTGATGTGTCATCGTCGAGATATGCTACGAAATTTTCAAACGCATTACAGATCCTTGCGAAGGCTTCTTTTGGGAGTGTTCGAGAGATTTGAGATGTCGAATACTTGCGCTCCATATCGGCTTCGCGCAGTTCTTTATCCGGGTTATAAAATGAATCTACTAATGTTCCATTCTGTAACGTTCTAAATATATCTACGTCAAGAGATTGGATAATGAGTGTTCTCATCTCTCGTATCGTCGGAATATATTCACTATCTCTTCTCACCGTTTCACTTCGTGATGACGCTGCTGACGGTGCTGCTGACGGTGCTGCTGTTGCCGCGATGCTTGACGATGAGGGGCGCGGCGTCATCGCAACAGGTGTTTCATCATCAGACCCATATTCCGCTTCAACCCGTGGTGTGAATGACGGTTGCGATAACGGAGTAGATGCGGCAACTGCTGCTTCTCCGCCGCCTCCTCCTGCTGCAGCAAGCCGCTTTGATAAAATTGACGCATTTTTCTGTATTGTATCCGTTACCTTTTTAAGAATGTCGGTTTTTGTTGAATCTGGCGATATTGTAAGTGATTCCAACGCGCTCGGTTGTGATTTACTTTCTGGTGGTAGCGCAATACTACTAACACTACTCCTGATAGGTGCTGCGACCGCACCGACTAATATGGCCGTAGGTTTTTCGGCGTTTATACTTTCCTTGTAATAATACGCAATTGCAGATACGAATGATTGCCGTTCGTTTGTTTCAACACCGCGTCGTATAAGACATGGAGTATCTTTTTTAATCGCAGCATTTTTAAGACTTATTTGACAGTTTCGATTATCGGTAAATAGGAACTTTTGAAGTTGTGTTGGTAAATAACCAAAGCGGCCATTTTCAAGAGGAAACTTATCCGAACTCAAAATACGGTCATCTTTCATTTCGTTTATTTTTACGGGTTCTTGCGGAAATGATAGCTGCGGCATTTGGGCGCGTGGAGTTTCGACCATTTCTGCGAGTCCGGCTTCTGCGGCAGCGGCGGCTTCGGCTCCGAGTTCCGACTCATTCGCCGCACTAGATACAGTTGTGTCCGATTCAATACTTTTCATGGGGTCTCCACTTGCGGATTTTGATTTTGATTTTGGCGCGCTTAGTTTTACAGTTTCAAACTGTTTTGCTTCACATTCTTGGCGTCTTGCGGTTTGCGCTGGTTTATCCCACTGTGCGAAACAACATGGAACACATAACCCTTTGGGGTGAGCGTCTTTCTTTAAAAAACCAGGATAATGTTGTTTATAATTGCCTTTTTCGTCCACGTGATATTTGTCATCTGTAAATTCAAAAATGGTCGCACCTGGTGGTATCTTTTTCGCCTTTTGAGGAATCACCGTTCCATATTTTCCAGATTTTACTTCTTCTTCGGTCAAACTTGTATTATGCTTCAAACTCCAGTATCTTGGACAGATATAATGATACGGTTTGCTTGCCTCGGAGCCATACGTAATACTGTGTGTGTATGATCCTGGATGCTCCCGGTCGATGCGGTCTTTCTCTTCGGTCGTTAATATAACTGGCTGGCGTCGTACATTCCATGGACAACTTCGTGAATATGCGTTGAATTTTCCGACATCTTCGTTTAAATGGATAACCGGATCACGTTCTTGTATTCGTTTCGAAAATGGGTTCGGATTTGCTAATTCCATTCCAGTTATATCAGAAAGATCTTCTTCTGGTTCGCCAACACCAACACCAGCAGTTCCGTCGGGTGAGGCGTCTGATGCGGCGGATTTTGATGTTCGTGAAGCAGCAGCAGCTCCTCCTCCACCTCCTTGCGCGCTACTCGGCGCACTATCGCCTTGTTCATCGTCATCATCATCATCTTGTAACAAGTCAAATAAATCAACCTCATCTTCATTTTTAGATGGTGCTTCAATTTCAAAACCAAAAATAGGTTCTGGCGCTGCGGATGCGGATGCGGATGCTGGTTTTTTTATTTCGCGAACAATTTCTTCCATAAGATCAATCGGCTCTTCTTTGTCACTTGCGATGACATCGCCCGCTGGTCGTGTTTGTGATTCTATCGCGAATCTCTCAACTGTGGTCGCCGGTGGTTGTGCTTCATCAGACGCCGCAACCGATGATGCCGACACCGCTTTGGCGCTTAATGGCGGGATTCGTGCTGCGGCAGTATTCGCGCATAACTCGGATATTTTTTCATAAGGGATTTGTGTAGTGCTCGGATTCTGATAAATACGAATGATTGAATCGATATATGCGTGTAATGGTGTAAGGTATAATATATTGTTAATATTCGTAATTTCAATTGTAATGATGTTATTGAACGCCCCTTTCGTTATTTTCGTGAGAAAACCGGGATTATTTTTTATGCGTATAGCACCTCCGCGAAACCGAGCCATTTGTTGGGTTTGAAGCGAAGACAAAAACGCTGATAATTTACTTCTAGCCTCTGGTTCACCAATCCCATAATTATCTCTCAAACCATCCAGAATATCTCGGTCACTTTGCCGCTTATTCATCATTTCGATAATATACGCATCCTGACTTGACATATCGTTGTAATTACTTACTCGTTTGTAACGGAGAACAATACCTTTCTTTAAACTACCTTCCACTTCATTAAACGCACTTGAAATACATTTGATCATCTGCTTGATTTCGATATTCCGTGTGATTGGTAGTTGCGCAAAATGTTCCAAGTTAATCATTTCGATTTGTGGATGATACAGTCGAGAGAACAGATTCATTTGAAAACCGCCTTGTTCAACATGCTCTTTTATTACACGAAGAACCGGATTCACAGTGGCGATAATAATTTGTTCGATTTCGGTTGTTGTGAATGAATATTTCGCGAATATTTTTACATAGACGGACCCTTTCGGATAAAATTCACAGAGAACCGGTATTTGTAAATGTGTTGCTTTATGATCAGGTATATCCGGGTTTGAATATATGTAGTTGATATAGATGCTTACACTTTTCTTTCGCGACGTGGTTTTAATCAAGCGAAAAATATCACTCTTTGGAAGGTATGGTATTTTACGCCCACTTCGACTAATACCCGATATAAATAACTTGTAGATGTTATCGCGTTTCTTTCCGGGGTTGTGTTTGATATATGGAATAGATTCAGAGCAGTGGATGAGTTTAAAAATCGCATCAAGCGACTGATTATATGGCGTTTCTGGATGGATCATGAATTCAACACCCCGAATCCCATTATCGATGTAATTATGTTCGCTCGTCCTTCTCTCGTAGATGTCATATAGAAGCTTAATATTCGCGGTCTGGCGCATGAATTTCTCGTTAATGATTCTCTTGTCGGCATCAAATAATTTCGGTTTATGAAGCATGAGAGTATCATGAGAATGGATCGTTGCCAAGTCTGTCTCTCCGGATGCTTCTGCGGAACCTTTTTCGAGAGATGTTCGCGGTGTATCATCTCGGAACGATGAAAGATAAGGATAATATAACGATACCATATACGCCTCGTGTATCGGTTTTCCGAATTCGAATGGTTTCCCTACTCCTCCTCCTCCGGATGTGCTTTCTCGGAATGCGGTTTCTTTTGCGTAGATGAGCGCATCTTCTGCCGAAACCAAGTAGATTGTGTTCTCGATAAATATTCCATAGTCAATTAACACCATCTTGTTTGTCGTATTCACAAGTTCGTTTGCGTGTATTTCTAAAAATGAATCGGCGTTTTCCGCATCAAACGGATTCGCTGGATAAGGATAGTCATACGTTTCAGTAATATTCAAACTTTGGCCTAATGTTACATTTATAATACGAGGGGTATCTTCCAGTTTCAGATTTGAGATATTTGTATAGCTATATAGTTTTTCGACAGGAGCACCAAGTTCTGTGTCTTTTGAAAGATTGTCAATATTTAACAAATAGTTCTGAACTCGTATCGGTGTCATTTCCAATTTCCCGTTGGATGTAATCTGATCATACGCAATTTGTGTAGTAATATGTTTTGCTTGCTTACAAAATAAATATAACTCCGCATAGGAGAGCGCGACCTTGTCACGTGTCAGATAGAGGAATTTCTTTTTGATGGTTTCGATGGAGTCGTCTGGATATATTCTCTCAGGAAGAAAGACCACTTTTACATCATTTTGTTGAATGACTGTTAACTCATAATCACTAAATATTCTTTGAAAGTGCGGATTTTCTGGCTCTTGTAAAAAAACGTCGTTGATATCCACGATACTGCCTTCGTCGGTCATAAATTCTACGTTGCCATAAAATACGTAGATTACGTTATACTCGGGCGACAGTTCGGATGCCGTTGCCGTTGCCGTTGCCGCTGCCGCTTCTCCCGCACTTGCGCCACTTTCAGACGAGCTTTCTGTTGTATTCACTCGTGATGGTGGTATAATATCAGGCGAACGTATATGATATATTTTATAAATAGGAATATCTGATGCGACGTTTTCCATTCCAGATGTTACTATTATATGATAAGAAGATTATACTTTATTATCATATCATGCTTAGTTATATAAATACATAGTATTGTATGATGGTATAAACATATTTATATAGTATAATACACAACACATTATGTCCAAATCATCCACCGTATTCAAAATGATCGTCGCCCTTTGTCGTGGCGGAGGTATCGGTTTTCAAGGAACGCTCCCTTGGCCTAAAATTGACCGAGATCTCCGATTTTTTTCACATATGACACGGTCGAATGTATTTCCGTATAACAGCGCGGTGGTTATGGGGCGGAAAACATGGGAAAGCATACCGGATGATCATCAACCTCTCCCGTTTCGCGATAATATTGTGATTTCAGCAATCCATGATTTTGAAAGTGAAGAGCACAAACCTGGTGTGATATTCGTAAAAACATTATCGGATGTTCATAAATTCGCGATGAATTATGACGTCGTATGGTTTATTGGCGGTGCGTCGATCTATGAACAAGTTCTTACACCCTCTTCGACAACCGGTAAGATGTTATT
>Ga0078894_10001907_pt1 | contig 15650 bp, 14 predicted proteins | sample LauGreSu1BDMLBSD_2_FD_67506 | JGI IMG/M metagenome (GOLD analysis project Ga0078894, IMG submission 67506) | Freshwater lake microbial communities from Lake Michigan, USA - Su13.BD.MLB.SD (version 4) (version 4) | ecosystem: Environmental > Aquatic > Freshwater > Lake | place: Lake Michigan... | reverse complement strand
CAGTATATAAATCTAGTAATCCATCTGGCAATTCCACTTGTACGATCTTTTTGGCATGATTCACTCCTTTTAAACTTTCTTCATGCAATGGAATGTAGGCCTCTTGTCCGTTGTAAAGGATGGTAACCATTAATTGATGCGGCTGCTCAATTACTTCTTGTATAATGCCAATATCTTTTCCAGCTTCTTGAACCATATATCCTAGTAAAGCAAGTGGTGAATTTTTTTCAACTAACTTTTGAAAGTCCGCCTCTGGCAACCAGACTTTTTTGCTGGTTAAAAAATTAGCTGCTTCTCTTGTTTTAACCCCTTCCATTTGTAAATGGGTAATGGTATCTGTTTTGGCACTTGCGGATTCAATGAAATAAGGAATAAAACTTCCTGCTTGCTTTTCTACAAACAAAGCATCTACTCCTTTAAAAGTGATTGGTTTGCCCAAAGCATGTTCTAATATAACAGCACCTGCCACACCATGTGGTGCTACTAATTTTCCAATATGGATATATTCACTCATACGCAAATTTACTTCTTTTAATAGGAAATCAAATGCATAAAAAACCCCGGAGTCCAATGGATACCGGGGTTTCTAAAGCTATTTTAATAGTATTAAACTATTCTGCAGCTGGAGTTTCCTCAGCAGCAGCTTCTGCAGCTGGTGCTTCAGGAGCAACTACTGGTTCGCTTTCATCAGTTGCTGTCGCAACTTCTTCAGCTACCACTTCAGCTACTGGCTCAGCAACTTTCTTTACAACAGGAACGTACACTTTCTTAGCAGCTTGTGCTTTTTTGTGTGCATCTGTTTTAGAAGCTACTTGTGTTTCATGCTCAGCATACCAAGTTTGGAACTTAGCCATTGCAGTTGCATCATCAAACAAGCCTAATTTAACACCACGCAATAAGTGTTTCAAATAAAGAACACCCTTGAATGATAAAATTCTGTGAACGGTGTCAGTAGGTTGAGCACCTTTGTTTAACCACTCTAACGCTTTTTGACGATCTAATTCGATTGTCGCAGGAACTGTTAAAGGATTGTAAGTACCAATTTTTTGGATGAATTTACCATCTCTTGGTGCGCGTCCGTCGGCCACTACTATAAAGTAGAAAGGTCTTTTTTTACTACCATGACGCTGTAGTCTGATCTTTACTGCCATTTTAAATAGAAATTTATAGGCGTTAACAAATAAGGTTGAGGCGCAAAGATAATAGAAAGGGATGAAACAACCCAAAAAACCAGGTTATTCGGATATAAATTCGCTTAAAAACATTGATTTTCAATGTATTATAAAAATTACAATACTCCTTATTTCCTCATGCCTGGTATTTTACTGGCCATGGCAGCCCCCATTGGGCCATTCATCATTTTCATCATTTGCTTCATTTGATCAAACTGCTTCATAAAAGCATTGATTTCTGCAATATTTTTTCCAGATCCATTGGCGATTCTTTGCTTACGGCTTGGGGTCAACATATCGGGATTCCTTCTTTCCAACATGGTCATCGATTGAATAATGGCTTCCACTCCTTTAAAGGCATCGTCTTTAATATCTACCTCTTTTAGACTCTTGCCCATCCCCGGAATCATGCCCATCAAATCCTTTAAATTACCCATTTTCTTTATCTGCTGAATCTGCGTTAAAAAGTCTTCAAAATCAAATTGATTCTTGCGAATTTTTTTCTCTAATTTTTTTGCCGCTTCCTCATCGTACTGTGCTTGTGCTTTTTCTACCAAGGAAGTAATGTCACCCATTCCCAAAATTCTTTGGGCCATACGCTCTGGATAAAATACATCCAGCGTATCCATTTTCTCACCACTGCTCATAAACTTGATAGGTTTATTTACAGTGTACTTGATACTTAATGCAGCTCCCCCTCTTGTATCTCCATCTAACTTAGTTAATACCACCCCGGTAAAATCCAATCGATCATTAAAAGCCTTTGCTGTATTGACAGCATCCTGCCCTGTCATTGAATCTACAACAAATAAAATTTCTTGCGGCTGAATGGCGCTCTTAATACCAGCAACCTCATTCATCATTTCTTCGTCTACTGCCAAACGACCTGCAGTATCTATAATGATTACATTTTTATTATTTTGTTTTGCATAGGCTATTGCGTTTTGTGCAATAGAGACTGCATTTTTATTTTCTCTTTCTACAAAAATATCTACGCCAATTTGTTCTGCTAAAACAGTTAATTGATCCATGGCCGCAGGACGGTAAATGTCCGCAGCTACTAAAAGTGGTGATTTTTTCTGTGCCTTTAAATAAGTTGCTAGTTTACCAGAAAAAGTAGTTTTACCACTACCCTGCAAACCTGCGACCAATATCACCGTTGGATTTCCATTTAAATTTAAAGGCGTGGCTTCAGCCCCCATCAATGCTGTTAATTCATCCTGTACAATTTTTACCATTAACTGTCCAGGACTAATCGCATTAATTACTTTTTCGCCAATGGCTTTTTCCTTGATGGTATCTGTAAATTCTTTCGCAATTTTAAAATTCACATCCGCATCTAGCAATGCTTTTCTAATATCTTTTAAGGTATTGGCCACGTTCAAATCATTGATACGTGCTTGACCTTTCAGGTGTTTGAACGCTGACTCTAATTTTTCACTAAGACTATTAAACATATTGCTATTTTAAGGGTAGCAAAGATAAGACAGAGAACGCAGTCCAATCAAAAGAAAACATATTGGAAAAAATGGCATTTGAACAATGAAAAAATAAATACCAAATTCGTATTAAGTAATTGATAATCAGTATTTTAGTAAAATTATGATGCCTTACACTATGTATCTTGACAGTTTGTTAACTAATATATTTTGAAAAAAACTTGGAACCTAACCTTTAATTATTATTATTGCATCTAACGAACTAATTAATACAAGAGGACACCGAGATATTATGAGTAAAAAACAATTATTTACACTAGAATTTCCAGTTAGATGTTCACCGGGCATCTTATTTGAATTTTTATCAACCGCATCTGGTTTACAAGAATGGTTTGCTGATAAAGTAGACGAATGGGAAAACGTATACAGTTTTTCATGGAATGGAGGCGTGCCAGACAAGGCTGAAATTTTAGACCAAGAAGAAGATAAATTTATTCGATTTAGATGGTTGCACAGTGAGAAAAATGAATACTTCGAATTCAGGATCGAAAAAACGGAGATCTCAAATCAAACCGTGCTTATTATTAAAGACTTTGCTGAAAAGAATGAAATTAAAGACCAATCACAACTTTGGGAATATCAAATTAAAGATCTGTTTCATCGAATAGGCAGCTAGTTAAACAACTTGTTCAAAAAATTAGACATACTAATTCTAAAGGCTTTTATAGGGCCTTTTTTGGCAGCACTTACCATTTCTACCTTTGTGCTGACGATGCAATTTTTTTGGCTATACATTGACGACTTAGTAGGTAAGGGATTGGATTTTCTCACCATTTTGCAACTTATTGGGTTGGTGTCGGTGAGCACTTTTACCACAGCATTGCCCTTGGCATTATTGTTTTCCTCCATCATGACCTTTGGTAACCTAGGAGAAAGTTTTGAACTCATTGCCATAAAGGCCGCAGGTATTCCACTAATTAGATTCATGCGTCCCCTTTTTATGTTTACCCTATTTTTAGCAGGTGTTGCTTTCCTATTTGCAAATAATATTATTCCGGTAACGCAAATGAAGTTGACTTCATTGAAGTATGAAATAATTGTTTCTAAACCTGCCTTAGATATAAAGGAAGGTGTTTTTTATGATAAAATTGATGGCTATGTAATTAAATTAGGAAAGAAAGAAGCCAATGATAGTGTGATTCGAAATATTGTCATATTCGAGAAAAAATTTAACCTGCAAGACAATATGATTATTGCAGAGTCAGGTGTAATGAGGGTTTCAAAGGATAAAAAGTTTTTGGAATTTATTTTATACAATGGATGGCGCTACCAAGAAAGAGGACTTAAAAATACGACCAATACCGAATTTTCAAGATTGAATTTTAAAGAATATAAAAAAGTATTCAATTTGAAAAGTTTTCAAATGAATAAGGACAATGATAATATTTACGATCCAAAAATGCTTAGTGTTCGTCAGTTAGGAACTGCCATAGATTCATTGACCAATAATGATAGCGTTTATATTAAAAAAATGAACGCCGAAGTAGCACCTTATTTAAGGTTTATGAATTATAGAGACAGTACCAAATTATTCGCAGGATTACCTAAATTAAAAGCAGTAAAAAAAATCAACGAAATTATTCCCGACTCTGTTTCGAGCATCATTGCTGAAGCAATAAGTTATCAATTTCAAAGTGTACTCAATAACTTAACCACCATTAAAGATACCTACAGAGAAAATAAAGCATCAAGTGCTTTTCATGCAATTGAATGGCATCGTAAGTTTACACTTTCGTTTGCGTGTATCGTATTATTTTTGATTGGCGCCCCTTTAGGATCCATAATTAGGAAGGGTGGTTTTGGAACGCCTTTTGTATTGGCAATTGTGTTTTTTGTGATCTTTTTCTTACTCAATAATTTTGGAGAGAAGTTTGCAAAATCTGGTGAATGGACTGTTTATAAGGGTATGTGGTTTTCATCCGCAATTTTAATTCCGGTTGGGGTTTTTCTTACCTATAAGGCAATGCGTGACTCGCAACTATTTAATCAAGAATTTTACTACCGACTTTTACAGCCAATTAAAGTAACTTTACGTAAGTACTTTAAAAAATAATATATGTCTAGTTTACCCGAAAGTCGTCGCCAATTTTTATCCAAAACTGGCAAAGCAGGTATTGCATTGGCTACCATGCCCTTGATTTCGAAATTAGTACCTGAACAATATTTAGTTGTTTCCGCGTTTAAGCAACAACCCCTACCTTATAGTTACGCGGCTTTAGAACCCTATATTGATGCATTGACCATGGAAATTCATTACAGCAAACATGCAGCTACTTATGCAAAAAACTTAGTGGAGGCTTGTGCGGCGGAGAAAGTAGACACCAACAATAGCTCATTGACAGATGTTTTAAAATCTATTTCAACTTATTCTACCAAAATGCGCAATAACGCTGGCGGGCATTTTAACCATGAGTTCTTCTGGCAAACAATGCAACCCTCCCCTTCTACCGCACCCACAGGTGCATTGGCAGAAGCAATTGAAAAAACTTTCGGTTCTTTTGCGAATTTTCAAAAGGCATTTGGCGAAGCAGCTAAAACTAGGTTTGGAAGCGGATGGGCTTGGTTATTGGTTACTAAAGAGGGTCGCTTAGTAGTGAGTTCAACACCAAATCAAGACAACCCTTTGATGGATGTTGCTGAAATTCAAGGCACTCCTTTATTAGGTTTAGATGTTTGGGAACATGCCTACTATTTGAAATACCAAAACAAACGTCCCGATTATATTAATGCATGGTGGAGCATTGTAAATTGGGAAATGGTACAAAAAAGATATGCAAATGCAATATCAAAATAATTAGATTCAAGTTTTGCATACGTATAATTTTATTTCGTGCATAGAACCAAACAAAATTTTAAAGTCCAATTATTTGTAACAACGCTTAGCATCATTTTATTTGCGCTTAAGTTTGTTGCCTACTATTTAACACACTCCCTGTCAGTATTGTCTGACGCACTAGAGAGTACTGTAAATGTATTAGCTGGTTGTATTGGCCTTTATAGCTTGTACGTTGCCAGTAAACCAAAAGATAAGGACCACCCTTATGGACATGGAAAAGCAGAATTTATTTCAGCTGCATTTGAAGGCAGTTTAATTATCACCGCGGGACTAATCATTATTTTAGAGGCATTGTCAAGTTTTTTTTCACCAACTACATTGCATTCACTCGATAATGGATTATGGATATTGCTGACGACTGCATTCATTAATTTATTGGCTGGGTTGATCGCAAAAAAAATAGGTCAAAAAAACAACTCACTTGCTTTAGTTTCTAGTGGCAAGCATTTAATTATCGATAGCATTACCACTTTTGGCATTATTGTAGGTATTGCCATTGTAATGCTCACAAATTACAACGGTTTAGATAGTTATATCGCAATGCTTATGGGCATTTGGATTATTTACAATGGCTATAAAATTATTAGGCAATCTATTGCAGGGATTATGGATGAAGCCGATATGGCATTGTTGGAAAATGTAATTAAAGAAATCAACGAAAACAGAAATAAAAATTGGATTGATTTGCACAATTTGAGGGTCATTAAATATGGTCCTTTAATGCATATTGACTGTCATTTAACCATGCCTTGGTACTTAAACGTTCATGAGGCCCACAAAATCATGGATCAATTTACCGACTTGATAAAAAGTAAATTTGGAGATAGTGTTGAATTTTTTATCCATATTGATGGTTGTATGCCATTTAGCTGTGACATTTGTACTCTTGAAAATTGTGCGCAACGACAAGCAAGTTTTAAGAAAAAACTAAATTGGACTATTGAAAATGTCTTAGTCAACACCAAACACCAATTATAATATTGTAATTATTGAATTAATTTTGAAAAAATAAATATGGAAAACTGGACCAGCTATCAAGCTCAAAACAAGGATCGTTTTTTAAACGAATTATTAGATTTATTAAGGATTCCAAGTATTAGTGCCAAGAGTGAAAATAAGGAGGATATGATTGCCTGTGCTAAAGCAGTAGAAAAATCATTACAAGATGCGGGTGCCCAAATAACAAAAATATATGAAACCGAAGGTCACCCTATCGTGTATGGTGAAATAATGGTAGATCCCAACTTTCCAACGGTATTGGTATATGGACACTATGATGTGCAACCCGCCGAACCATTGGAATTATGGAATAGTGGTCCTTTTGAGCCCACGATTATTGATGGTAAAATTTTTGCCCGTGGTTCCTGCGATGACAAGGGTCAGTTTTATATGCATGTGAAGGCATTAGAAATAATGACCAAAACAAACACGATGTGTACGAATATTAAATTTATCATTGAAGGTGAGGAGGAAATTGGTAGTCCCAACTTAGCCACTTTCGTAAAAGCCAATCATGCCTTATTGAAAGCCGATGTAATTTTAATTAGCGACACCGCCATGATTAGCATGGACAATCCTTCCATTGATATTGGGGTTCGTGGGTTAAGTTATATCGAAATAGAAGTGACTGGACCAAATCGTGATTTACATAGTGGGGTGTATGGTGGTGCGGTAGCCAATCCCATTACCATTTTATCTAAAATGATTGCATCTTGTCACGACGAAAATAACCATATTACGATTCCTGGTTTTTATGATGATGTAGTTGAGTCCACAAATGCGGAAAGAGCAAAAATGGCAGAAGCACCATTTGATTTAGCAGCATGGTCGGAAGATTTAGGCATCAAAGAAGTATGGGGCGAAAAAGGATATAGCACCAATGAAAGAACAGGCATTCGTCCAACACTGGAAGTAAATGGAATTTGGGGAGGCTATACAGGTGAAGGTGCAAAAACTGTTTTGCCTTCTAAAGCCTTTGCAAAAATTTCCTGTCGTTTGGTGCCGAATCAGTCTTCAGAAAAAATTACTGCCATGGTTTTGGAGCACTTTAAAAAAATTGCTCCCCCTAATGTAACAGTGGATGCATTTGAGCACCATGGTGGAGAGCCTTATATGACACCGATTGATTCTCATGAGTACAAAAGTGCCGCTAAAGCAATTGCCACCACCTTTGGTAAAGAACCCATTCCAGTAAGAGGAGGAGGAAGTATTCCAATTTGTTCTTTATTTGAAAAAGAATTGGGATTGAAAATTGTATTTATGGGATTTGGATTGGATAGCGATAATTTACATAGTCCAAATGAAAAATATGATATCGCTAATTTTTACAAAGGAATTGAGACCATCCCTTATTTCCATAAATTCTTTGCCGAAAAAAATGCATAAAGCATGAGTGCCGAAAAAGACAAAAAAGAAAAAGTTAGATTAGACAAATACCTTTGGTCGATTCGCGTATTTAAAACGCGTAGTCAGGCAACAGAGGCTATTGATAAAGGTCGTGTGAAGCTAAAGGGAGAAAATATTAAAGCTGCTCGTGCGGTAGTGGTTGGCGATATATATGAAGCAAGAACCGAACATAAAAACTGGACTTTGCGTGTAACACAGCTACTTGATAAACGCATGGCTTATGCCGAGGCCATTCAATATTATGAGGACTTGACCCCAGTGGAAGAATTAGAAAGAGTGAGACAGGTGGCGGCTACTTTCCAAACAGGCAAAAGATTAAGTAAAATTGGACGCCCCACAAAAAAGAATAGAAGAGATTTAGGGGAATTTTTGGATTAACTTTGTATCATGACCATTGAAATATTAACTGTATTACCCGAGTTATTGACCAGCCCTTTTGAGCATAGCATCATGAAGCGTGCACAAGAAAGGGGGCACCTTACTATTAAATTGCACCAGTTACGCAAGTGGGCAATTAATAAACATGGTCAGGTAGATGACTATCAATATGGTGGTGGAGCAGGGATGGTAATTATGTGCGAACCCTTAGCCAATGCGATTGATGAATTACAACAGGAAGGAAAATTTGACGAAATTATTTTTGTTACTCCTGACGGAAAAACTTTTGACCAAAAAGAGGCCAATACGCTTTCTTTAAAAAATAGGATTTTAATTATTTGTGGGCATTACAAAGGAATTGACCAACGCATTCGAGAATTGTATGTTACCCAAGAAATTTCAATAGGCGATTATGTGTTAAGTGGAGGCGAATTGGCTGCAGCAATCATTGTGGATGCCGTAGGCCGGCTCATCCCAGGCGTATTAAACGACGAAACCTCCGCACTGACCGATTCTTTTCAAGATAATTTATTGGCGCCTCCTGTATACTCAAGACCTGCTAATTTTAGAGCGCTGGAAGTACCGCCAATATTGCTCACTGGGGACCCTAAAAAAGTAGACCAATGGCGTCAGGAACAAGCTTTGCAACGTACAAAAGAGCGTCGACCTGACATTTTAAAGAAGGATTAAGCCGTTCAACCCATTTTTCATGGATTTTTACATACTAATTGTAGATAAAAACGTTTGATAATGGATATTTGCACCCTATGATAAAAATGCGTTTAACCCTTATTGCTGTTTTTGTTTTAGGGTTATTCATCCATAACGCAACAGGACAAGAATTTTCTGATTTCCAGAAAAATTTCCAATATGGTATTCAGCCCACGACCAATAAAATAAAAATTGACGGTGTTTTATCCGAATCGGTGTGGACCACCTCTCAGGTGGCAAAGGATTTTAAAAAGAAATATCCCAATGACATAGGTGATCCAAAAAGACAAACCGAAGTCCGTATCACCTTCGACAATGAAAATTTATATTTTGCATTTAAAGTGTATGACAGTGGTACTGCCATCATTAAAGGATTAAAAAGAGATATTGGCCATGATGGTAATGATGGTATTGGCATTATTTTAGATCCCCAAAATAGAAAAACCAACGGTTTCTATTTTGTAGTAAATGCCTTGAATGTTCAGTCTGATGATCAGTTAAGCAATAGTTTTGAAGACGGACCATCCTGGAGTTGGGATAGTAAATGGTTTTCAGCAACCAAAGATTACGGTAGTTTTTGGGTGGCTGAAATAATGATTCCATTAAAGTCCATCAGGTATGATCCAAAACAAGTTAATTGGGGAATTAATTTTGTAAGAATTGACGCAAAAAACAATGAATACAGTGCATGGACTAAAGTGCCTCCCAATTTTAGGTCCTATGATTTAGGCTATATGGGTTTACTCAATTGGCCGGAAAATGGCGCCCCTGTTACTTCGAAAAATATTATTTTCCTACCTTATATCACGGGCAATAGTACGGAAGACAAGCAAAATGGTAAAAACATTAATACCAATGCAAATGCCGGATTTGATGCAAAAGTGGCCATCAATGCATCCTTAAATTTAGACCTGACTGTAAATCCAGATTTTTCTCAAGTTGAAGTGGACCAACAAGTAACCAACTTGACAAGATTCAATATTTTTCTTCCCGAACGAAGAAATTTCTTTTTAGAAAACTCAGATTTGTTTTCCAATTTTGGCATCCCGCCGATACGTCCTTTTTATTCTCGTTCAATTGGATTGGACAGGAATGGAAATAAAATTCCCATTTTGTTTGGTGCAAGATTATCAGGAAATGTAAACCCTACTACAAGAATTGGGCTAATGAATATGCAAACTGGGAAACAAGGAGATTATTCACCTGAAAATTTTTCAGCATTTACTTTGCAAAAAAGTATTCTCAAAAGATCCAATATTAAAACCTACTTTTTAAATAGAGAGAATTTTATTTCGGAGGAAGAGGCAAAAAAAAATCCATTGGATAGGTATGGCCGAAACGCAGGGGTCACGCTTGAATATTCAAATACAAGTGGCACATTTAGCGCATGGGCTGATTATCACCAAGCATTTAAGCCTACCATCACAAGTCAGGACAAATATGTACAAGCAGGTTTTATGAGTGACAAACCCAATTGGAGTTTTATAACTTTAGTGGGCAATGTAGGAAAGAACTACTACACCGATATGGGCTTTGTTCAAATGATTGAAAATTATGACGCTGAAAGAGATACCACTATTAGATTAGGATTTGGCAACACCTTTAATCAAATTTCCTATAAAATTTATCCCGCCAAAGGATCCATTGGTAAATTGCAGTTTAGTATTGAGGACTTTGCTACATTTCACACCGACAATAGCTTAAATCAATCTGATGCAAAATTTAGTATTCAAACAGATTTTAAAAACGCTTCTTTTTTCAGTGTTTCTTTAACCAATACAAGTTTAAATTTATTATACCCCATTTCATTTACCGATGCATCGCCTTTGCCTAAAGGTCATTATAGTTTTAATCAATTTGAAATGACCTACACCTCAGATATGCGAAAACTGTTTGGCATGTTTGGTATGCTCACCGTTGGACAATTTTACAATGGCAATGTTACAGGTGGTTCAATTGGATTAAGTTGGAGATCACAACCCCATTTTAAAGTATCCTTAAGAGCAGAAGTGAATAAAATTGAATTGCCAAGACCCTACGGGAGCAATAATTTAATTTTAATTTCTCCTAAAGTAGAATGGAATTTTAGTACACAATTGTTTTGGACTACGTTCATGCAATACAATACACAGCAAAACAATTTTAATATTAATAGTCGCTTGCAATATAGGTTTAAACCGATGAGTGACTTCTTTTTGGTGTATACGGATAATTATTTTACAGACCCTATTCTTAAAAATAAGAATAGAGCACTTATCTTTAAGTTCAGTTACTGGTTTAATTTATAATACAAGCTATTTATGGGGACTACCTTTACGCTCACTGGGCAGTATGTTGATATTTTAAAAAAGAATATCTATCCTGCGCAATTAACTATCTCCAACGGACAAATTGAAAAAATTGTGCCCTTCGAAAATGCACCCATGCACTATATAATGCCCGGGTTCATAGACAGTCATGTACATATTGAAAGTAGTATGCTCATCCCTAGCACTTTTGCTAAACTAGCAGTTGTGCATGGTACTATTGGCACGATTAGCGATCCTCATGAAATAGCCAATGTATGTGGTGTTGAAGGTGTGCATTATATGATTAACAACGGGAAAAAAGTTCCTTTTCATTTTTTCTTTGGCGCACCCAGCTGTGTACCGGCGACCATTTTTGAAACAGCAGGTGCTGCTATCAATAGCGAACAAGTCGCTGAATTACTTGCGCATAAAGATATTTACTACTTAAGTGAAATGATGAACTTCCCAGGTGTACTATTCAAGGACGAGGAAGTAATGAAAAAAATAAGTGCAGCGCATAAGGCTGGCAAGCCGGTGGATGGGCATGCACCTGGATTAATGGGAGAAAAGGCCAAGCAGTATATCCAAGCGGGAATCAGTACCGACCATGAGTGTTTTACCATTGAGGAAGCCGTGGACAAATTAAGTAACGGCATGAAAATTTTAATTAGGGAAGGAAGTGCTGCGAAGAATTTTGAAGCTTTGTATGAATTGTTAGACGACCATCCTACCATGATAATGTTGTGTAGTGATGACAAGCATCCCGATAGTTTACTTGAGGGACATATCAATATCTTGTGCGCGCGCGCAGTTGCAAAAGGGATCAATGTATTTAATGTGTTGAGGGCTGCCTGTATTAACCCGGTTTTGCACTATCGTTTGCCAACAGGTCAAGCAAAGGTGGGCGATCCGGCAAACTTTATAGTGGTGGAAGACTTAATTCACTTTAAAGTGAAGCAAACCTATAATAATGGGGCCCTTGTTGCAGAGGAAGGTGAATCCTTTATTCCAACAGTGCAAGAAAATGCCATTAATCAATTTAATACAAACCCAATTGTAGAAAAAGATATTGAGTTGACTAAGGAACAATACCCTAAAAATGAGCAAGGTTTGATCCCTGTCATAGAAGCCATAGATGGTCAGTTAATCACCAACTGTCTTTGGATGCAACCAACTATATTGGAAGCGCAATTAAAAAGTAATGTAAATGAAGATATTTTAAAAGTAGTGGTGTACAATCGCTATTTTAATGCAGCCCCGAAAGTGGCTTTTATCAAAAATTTTAATTTTAGTAAAGGAGCGATTGCATCAACAGTCGCACATGATAGTCATAATATCATAGCCGTTGGCGTAGACGACACAAGTATTGTAAAAGCCATTAATTTAGTGATTAAAGAAAAAGGAGGAATCAGTTGCGTTCATGAACAGGAGGAACAAGTTTTAGGATTGCCTGTTGCTGGCCTGATGAGTACAGAAGATCCGTATTGGGTTGCCAAATCCTATACACAAATTGACTTAATGGCAAAATCATTGGGCAGTTCGCTTAATGCTCCATTTATGACCCTAAGCTTTATGGCATTGCTAGTCATTCCCCATTTAAAATTAAGCGACAAAGGGCTTTTTGATGGAGCGGACTTTAAATTATTTTAAAATTGACGAGAAGAAACTTAGATTTGAAAAAAAATATACAAAATGGTTCATCATTTAAGTAAAAAGCACAGCTTGTTAAGCAATTGGATTGCTGAGTTAAGAGATGTTAATGTGCAAAATGATAGAATGCGTTTTAGACGAAATTTAGAGCGTATTGGAGAAGTGGCTGCTTACGAAATGAGTAAGGACATGCCTAATAAAACAGTTCCAACCACCACACCCCTTGGCGTGCACCAATCCAAAGTATTGGCTGAACAACCTGTATTGGCAACCATTTTACGCGCTGGACTCCCTTTACACCAAGGTATGTTAAACTATTTTGACAAAGCGGACAATGCATTTATTTCGGCTTATAGAAAACATCATGCCGACGGAAGTTTTGAAATAAATATTGAATATTTAAGTTGTCCTGACTTAAACAATCGGGTGGTGATTGTATCGGATTCGATGTTGGCAACAGGGGCTTCCTTGGTTGAAACCATAAAAGCCATCACCAAAAATCAAACCCCGAAGGAATTACATATTGTTGTTGCCATTGCCAGTCAAAAAGGTATAGAAACGGTTGAGGCCGCATTAGGGAAAGAAATCCCAATTTGGTGTGGTGACATTGACGATACTTTAAATGACCATAGTTATATTATTCCTGGCCTAGGAGATGCTGGTGATTTAGCGTATGGAACCAAAATGCAATCCTAATAAAGGACTTCGTATCTTTACAGCAAAACCTATTCATTGCTCAAAGAATTAATCATTTCAATTCGTGCATTTTTTCTAGCACATCAATTCATTATGCAACATCGCATGTGGAGATGGATGATTTTACCTGGAATGATTTATGGTGTCTTGTTTGTCCTTGGCATTAATTACTTTAGCCTAAGTTCCAGTGCATTTATTGAGTGGATTATTTTAAAAACAGGATTGAAATCATGGGTGGATGCCATTGGAAGTGATTTGCTTGGTTTTTTCATCACTATGGGCAGTTTTTGGCTTTGGTTCACCCTATTGCTTTCCTATTTTGCGATTTTTAAATTCCTACTTTTAATTTTATTTGCACCCGTATTTTCTTACCATCATTTACGCATTGCTGCGATTCAGCAAAATGAAGAATTTGTATTTCAGTGGGGCGCCTACATCCAACTTGTGTTTAGGGCAGTTTTATTGTCAATTACCAATTTGCTTTGGCAAACAGTTTACCTAATCCCCATTATTTTAGTGTGTACTATTCCCATTATTGGATGGTTCACCCCTATATTCACCATATTAATTGAGTGCTACTTTTTTGGATATGCCATGCTAGATTATGGTTTAGCAACAGAAAATAAAAGTAGACCAAGAGCGGCCAATTATGTGAGTAATCATAAAGGCTTGCCCATTGCCAATGGAATTGCATTTTATTTAATGCATTTGGTTCCTGTAGTTGGCTGGATGACTGCTCCATTTTATGCTTTAATAGCAGCGCATTTAAATACACAAGAAATAAAAGACAATAATTAATGCCATTAGGAAAAGTGTATTTATTACCCATGTTATTGCACGAGGAAGGCTGGGAAGCCATCCCAGGAGATACCCAAAAGTGGATCGCGCAATGTGATGCTTTTTTTGTTGAGAATGAAAAAACCACCCGTAGATTTTTTAAGAAGGTTTGGAAAGAAATGATCATTGATAATTATGTGTGGCATCCAATCCACAAAGTGGAGGAAGCACAGATTAATTTATTCAAAGAACTATTACAGCAAGGTAAAAATATTGGTATTGTTTCAGAAGCGGGTTGCGCAGGTATTGCTGACCCAGGTCAACTATTGGTAGCAGCCGCTCAAACGCTGGGTGCAATCGTGAAGCCCTATACTGCACCTTCCTCATTATTGCTTGCATTAATGGCTAGTGGAATGAATGGACAAAATTTTCAGTTCCACGGTTACCTTCCAATTGACAGTAATGAAAGAAAAAAGAAAATACAAAGCTTAGAAGCGGAAGCAAACTTAAAAGGCACTACACAGTTATTCATAGAAACCCCTTATCGCAACAACCCCCTTTTTGAAGCAATTGTTCAGTATTGTCACCCACAAACAAGACTTTGTATTGGTGTGGACATTACCGGACCCAATGAATTTATCAAAACAGCCCCTATTGCATATTGGAAAGCCAATAAGCCTGAGTTACATAAAAAATTAGCTGTTTTTTTATTGGGTACAAAGTAATTTCCGAATGAAATAAAAGGCATGCTTAGTTTACCTTAAAGCATGCAAAATACCTATGTTTATTGGAGGGCTGGCCATCCACTGGTATTTATTTCTTTTCATTTATTGGCTGGCATATTACTCACTTTATGGTATGGTAAAATTCAAAATGGACTGGGTCCTTTTTACGCAATTTTATTAATTGGTGGTACGCAGCTATTATTAATGGTATTGTCCATTTTAAAAAAACAAACCTGGCTGGTCTCCTTTTTCATTTCCATAATCCTTTTTTGTTGGGGCATTGCCATTCAGTGGGCTTCACCACAATTGAGTATCATTCAATTTCAAGTACCAACCTCATTTATACTTGACTGTAGAAATTGGGTGATTGAAAAAATAAACTATACAATTCCCAACAAAGAAGCCAATGGATTTGCACTAGCTATTTTATTGGGGGTAAAAATGGATATCAATCAATCCCTCATTAACGCATATACACAATTAGGCATTGTGCATATTATTGCGATTAGTGG
>Ga0078894_10001906_pt1 | contig 15656 bp, 11 predicted proteins | sample LauGreSu1BDMLBSD_2_FD_67506 | JGI IMG/M metagenome (GOLD analysis project Ga0078894, IMG submission 67506) | Freshwater lake microbial communities from Lake Michigan, USA - Su13.BD.MLB.SD (version 4) (version 4) | ecosystem: Environmental > Aquatic > Freshwater > Lake | place: Lake Michigan... | reverse complement strand
GGTTTGGTAGAGCGTTTTGAGTTAATGGTAAACGGAAAAGAAATTGCCAATGCCTATTCAGAATTGAATGATCCTATCGACCAACGAGCCAGGTTTGAAGACCAAGTTGCATTGATGGAAAGAGGGGATGATGAAGCCATGTTCATCGACCACGATTTTTTAAGGGCACTTGAATATGGTATGCCACCAACGGCAGGTATTGGTTTTGGAATTGATAGGATATGCATGTTGCTTACGAATCAACCATCCATACAAGACGTGCTGTTATTCCCTATGATGCGGCCGGAGAATTAATTTTTTCATTGGGGCTGTATTTATGATTATAGTTTGCGATTATAAGAATAATATGTAATTTTTAATTCTTATAATCCATTCAAGTAATCTAAAAGCCCATCAATATGAACGCCACTCCACGCTTTACGGCACTCGATGTTTTTAGGGGCATGACCGTATGCTTCATGATCATCGTCAACAACCAGGGTGCAGGTGCTATTCCCTTCGCACCGCTTGATCATGCAGAATGGCACGGCTTCACTCCAACAGACCTTGTATTCCCTTCGTTTCTCTTTGCAGTAGGAAATGCTATGGCATTCACCATGCCGAAGTTTCATGGCATGTCTGAAACTTCAGTTGTTTCTAAAATTCTTAAAAGAACGATCATTATATTTTTAATTGGATACTTTTTGCATTGGTTCCCATTTGTAAAAATGAATGCAGCTGGAGAATGGATCGCAAAACCATTTTACAAAACACGCATCTTCGGGGTGCTGCAACGCATCGCACTCTGCTATGGGATAGCTGCATTCATGATACACTACCTTTCAAAAAGAATGGTCGTTGCACTCAGTGCATTTTTTCTACTTGGCTATTGGCTTGCAATGTACCTAGGAGGTGATTATTCCATTGCAGGAAATTTTCAATTGCAAGTTGATAAAATGCTGATCGGTGAAAATCATTTATATCACGGTGATAAAATACCATTTGATCCAGAGGGCTTCCTAAGTACATTCCCAGCCATCGTCAATGTGATCATCGGATACTTTGCAGGAAAGCTTTTAAGAGACAAGGGCAAGGACTATGAATCAATATCAAGGATCATGATCGCAGGCGCAGCATTGATCGCCATTGCTTATTGCTGGAATTATCTATTGCCTATCAATAAAAAAATATGGACGGGTTCTTTCACCTTATACACCTGTGGCATAGATCTACTCATAATCGGATCACTTGTTTTCGTGCTTGAAAAAACTATTTATAAAAACTGGACGCACTTCTTTGAAGTATTTGGGAAAAATCCATTGTTCATTTACCTCCTTTCAGATTTCATTGCCATCTTTCTATACTTATTCAAAACAGAAGAAGGCAAATCATATTTTACGAAATTGAATGAATTGGTTTTCCAAAAAATCATTCCTGGTCCATGGGGAGCATTAACCTATTCTGTAATTCTAATGCTTATTTGCTGGATCGTTGGATACTGGATGGACAAGAAAAAAATCTACATGAGGGTTTGATCGATCAAAGCAATTCAGGTAGTTCAGTATAAGTAAACGCCTCACGTGGTTCCTCAGCCTGCCGGAAGTTTTTTATAATTGACGTTGCATGCAAACTCTCAGAAGGAATACTATAACGAGCAATAGATGAAATTTTTTCAATTGGAAGATCAGCTCGTATCCATTCAGCAGCCTCATCTTCCGGAAGGATCACTGGCATTCTTTTCTTATTATTATGAACCTGCTCCATCAAGGCATTCGCTTTTGTGGTGAGAATAGAAAAGCTATCAACCATTTCACCAGATTGTTCATCGATCCAAGGATTGTATATTCCCGCCATAAAGAAATATTCCTGTCCAACGAGTTCAACATAATATGGATATGCTGTGTCTTTACCTCCAGGAGGAGTATAATGTCGCCATTCATAAAATCCTGAAGCAAGCACCAAGCACCTTTTATTCAAAGCGGCCTCTTTATATGTTGGCTTATTCAATACCTCCTCACCAATCGCATTCAAGGTATTGTGCGGAAAGTCCTTTTTGCCCGTTTTGGGATTGATACCTCCTTTTCTAAAATGAAGTAACGATTCCATTGATTTGATATAAGATGGAATAAATTCCCAGTGCATCATTTCTATATTGAAATCCATCCCTGCATCAATGGGTTTTAATACCGGCCAAAGAGGGTAATCAAAGCCGCTTGCCATCGGTTTATTGAGATCCACGGGGAATTCCTCGATCTTTTTAGATCTGTTTTTGAGCTTAATATGCTTGCTCCTGCTGATATCTAACCCAATATAGAAACACATACCCGCAAATTATGAAAACCCTGTTCTAGGCCAAATTATTATGAAAATACCCCCCTTAATCCCTATTTTTGCAGCTATCAACTTAACATAATGGAATACAATACAACAAGGAACCACCTGGAGATGAGGGAGTATGGAAGGCATGTGCAAAAAATGGTGGATCACCTGCTTACCATTGAAGACAAAGAGCGCAGACAAAAAAATGCAAATGCAGTTATTGAACTGATGGGATTCATCAATCCACAACTTAAAAATATTGAGGATTATAGGCACAAGCTTTGGGATCATCTTTTCCTGATCTCCGATTTCAAATTGGATGTAGATAGTCCTTACCCTATTCCAACAAAAGAATCTCTGAGGGCAAAACCAGATCCATTGCCCTATCCAAAGAGATATCCAAAATATTCACACTTGGGTAAGCACCTGGAAGTTGTTATTCAAAAAGCCATGGCTGAACAAAATGAAGAGAAACGATCTGGATTCTCTCATGCCATTGCCTATTATATGAAACTGACTTACAACAACTGGCATAAGGAACTTGTTCCAGATGACAGCATCAGAAGTGAGTTGAATACAATAACCCAAGGACAACTTGAATTTACCAATACACCTTATGTAAAAGCCTTCAGGGAAAGAGATGATCGATTTATGAAACGTGGCAAAGGCGGTGGATTCCAGCAAAGAAATAGAAATGGCATTGGCGGTGGTAAGAACAGACCTCCTCAAAAATTTGGTAAGAAAAGATTCAAATAACTGAATCTGTTTTCAGTAAATTCCCTTCATGAAATCTTTTGAAGTTTACGGCGGCAAAAAACTCAACGGTGAAATAACACCACAAGGAGCAAAAAATGAAGCACTACAAATTATCAGTGCTGTACTCCTGACTTCGGAATCTGTAACCATACAAAACATACCAGATATCCTGGATGTAAATTTATTGATTGATTTATTGGCAGACCTAGGTGTTGAGGTTGATAGAATAGACAGACAGACATGTAGGTTCAAGGCCAATAACATTTTGATTGATAAACTAGAAGATCCCTCTTTCCAGAAAAAAAGCAGTGGATTGCGTGGGTCAGTAATGATTGCAGGTCCGCTTCTTGCAAGATTCAAGAAAGCCTTCATGCCAAAACCAGGTGGAGATAAAATTGGAAGACGAAGGCTCGATACACATATCATTGCATTTGAAAAATTAGGTGTACAATTTCAATATGAGCAGGGTGAAGGATTTTTTCGTTTGAATGGAACAAATCTCAAAGGCACTGATCTTTTACTTGAAGAGCCTTCAGTTACAGGGACTGCAAATGTGATTTTTGCTGCAGTAATGGCAAAAGGAACAACAACCATTTACAATGCGGCCTGCGAACCCTATATCCAGCAATTGTGCAGTATGCTCAATAGAATGGGGGCCAAGATCTCTGGCATCAAATCAAATTTGCTGACAATTGAAGGTGTTGATTCTCTTGGAGGAACAACGCACTCAATGTTACCAGACATGATCGAAGTTGGCTCTTTCATTGGGTTGGCTGCCATGACAAAAAGCAGTATCACCATAAAAAATGCTGGTATTCCTTTTCTTGGAGTGATTCCACAAAAATTCCAGCAACTTGGGATCGCAATGGAATTCAAGGGAGATGATATCATCATACCTGAACAGGAAATATATGAAGTGCAAAATTTTATTGACGGATCTGTATTAACGATCTATGATCATCCATGGCCGGGGATGACACCTGACCTTTTGAGTATCCTGCTTGTAGTAGCAACACAAGCAAAGGGTAGTATTTTAATACATCAGAAGATGTTTGAGAGCAGGTTGTTTTTTGTGGACAAGCTAATTGACATGGGGGCAAGGATCATATTATGTGATCCACACCGTGCAGCTGTTATTGGCTTGGAAAGAGAACAATCATTAAGAGGTATCACAATGAGTAGTCCGGATATCCGTGCAGGTGTTGCACTATTAATTGCTGCATTAAGTGCGGAAGGCAAAAGCATCATCCAGAATATAGAACAGATCGACAGGGGTTACCAATATATTGATCAAAGACTTCAGGCGCTTGGTGCCCAGATCAAAAGAATAGATTCATAAAAGCATGTCCGTGCACAATAAAAAAATTATCATTCTAACTGCTCCATCAGGTGCTGGTAAAACAACGATCAAAACCGCAATGTTGGATGAAATGTCGAACTTGCTATCATTTAGCGTTTCAGATACTACTAGAAAGATAAGACCACATGAGATAGAAGGGAGCGACTACTTTTTTATCTCGGAAGATGAATTCAAAAGTAGAATTGAAAAACATGAATTCATTGAATGGGAAATGGTGTATCCTGGATTATATTATGGAACAAGCGTAAAAGAAATTGAACGTATTTGGAATGAAGGCAAAACACCATTGCTGGATATTGATATACAAGGTGCAATCAATGTGAAAAAAAAATATGGACATGATGTATTATCCATTTTCATTGAGCCGCCATCGATGGAAGTACTATATGACAGATTAAAAAAACGTGCAACAGAATCTCCTGAAAATATAATCATTCGCATCAATAAGGCAGAGAGCGAGATGCAATACAAAAATAGTTTTGACAAAAAAATATTAAACGACAATCTCATTGAAGCAATAAAGCAGGTAAAAAATATAATACAGGAATTCCTCACTTCTTAATGAGCTTTAACATCTTATATTTGCTATAATGGATACCTTTTTATTATTAGGCATCATAATCGCTTTCATATTTGCAGGTTTTTTTGCCGGCATTGAAGTTGGCTTTGTAACACTCAACAGACTCTCAGTTGAATTAAGAAAAAAACAACGCTCCAAAAACGCGATCATCCTTTCAGAATTCATGGAATCACCATCGCAGTTCATCAGTGTGATGATCGTAGGGGTGAGTATTTCCATTTCCATTTATGGGATGCTTATAGATGAGCTTTTATTGCCACTGTGGAAATCAATTGAAGGATATCTTATTGTGGAGTTCAGGCCTTATTTTGGTTATATCAGAATTCTATTTGATCTCGCCATATCTACGATTGCATTTCTATTTTATTTTTTCTTCTGTAGAGCAATTTTCAGGGCTAAAAGTGATACCCTGATGTTTTTTATCACCCCCCTACTTTCATTTTTTAATAGGATCTTTTATCCAGTTGCCAATTTCATTGTAACACTATCACAATGGATTTTGAAAAATATTGTTGGATTGAAAATGAAACTAGGTGGAAATAACTTTACGAAGCTTGAGCTGGAACACTTTCTTCAACAAAACGATTCAAGGTCTTCCGCAAGCAAGGAATTAGACAACGATTTATTTGAGGCTGCTTTGACTCTGCCATATGTTAAAATCAGACAATGCCTTGTTCCAAGAAAAGAAATTGAAGCGATCAGTATTCATGAATCCATTGATACACTTAAAAAAAGATTCATATCAACCAACCTGAGCAAGCTAGTGGTTTATGAAAAAAATATCGATAACATTAAAGGATATGTTCATCAGCTATCATTGTTCAAGGAGCCAATGACGATTTCCAATATCATGCTAACGATACCAGCCGTACCAGAAAGCATGCCTGCAACAGACCTCATGAACCTGCTCATTAAAGAAAGGAAAAGCATGGCATGGGTCGTTGATGAATTTGGAGGAACATCTGGCATCGTTACCATGGAAGATATTCTCGAAGAAATATTTGGAGAGATCAAAGATGAATATGACGTAGAAGAGTTTATAGAAAAAATAATTCGAGAAGACGAAGAGTATATTTTTTCAGGGCGACTTGAGATTGAATATTTGAAAGAGAAATACAAATTAGAGCTTGAATTAAATAGCTCTGAAACGCTATCAGGGTTCATCATCCACCACTACGAATCCATCCCAAAGGAAAAAGAGAAAATTATTATTGGGAGATATGAATTTGAAATACTCGCAGTTACGGATACAAGAATTGAGTTAATTCGATTGACCAAAGCAATCTAAAAAAAATTCAAATAACTGGTTTTCTACAAAAAGAATTTGCTTTTTTATATTTTTCAAACTGACAAGTATCATAGTTTAATTATTTCAAGTAATCATACATTTGAAATAATAAAAAAACACCTATGTCAAACATCAACCAAAAGTTATACACCCTTAACGACTTGCTTTTAGAAGATGCAAAAATCATGATTAATGGTGAAAAAGAATTGAAGTTGGCACTTGGTGAATGGATAAGTACTGCGACTTCATTGAAATTAAAAAACATCTTACACTATTATCATCAATTCGTAGACCACCATATTGAAAATCTGGAATTTTGTTTCCCGAATGGAAAAACAAATGGAGGAATTCATGCAGACCTGGTTATGAAAAATCTTATTCAAACCACAAATGATAAAATTGAAAAATGTTTTGATGCAGAAGTAAAAGATGCTTGCCTACTTGCATCAATTCAAAAAATTATTCACGTGAAAATCTGCTTGTATGGAACAGCAATAGCCTTTGCTAAAGCATTGGAAAGTGAAAAATATGTAGCTCTTTTCAAAGAAGCAGAAAATAATGAAAAACAAATTGATCAAAAGCTATCATTACTTGCAGAAAAGGAAATTAATATCATTGCCAAATCACCTATTCTAATAGAGTCATAGAATAATCGTCTACTCAGGCTTCAGTAAATTTTATCTAATACAAATTACCTTAAGTAGGTAACAAACACCCATGGATTTACCTGAAAATGAAAAACAATCAACTGATAGATCTTCTAAAAAAGAAAAAAAATTTAGTTGGTGGTGGATGTATATTTTTATTCTGATTTCGCTTATTATCACTTCAATCATTTCAAAAAGAAGCACTACTACAGAAATAACTTGGCAACAATTTGAAAATGAAATTATTGGCAAAAGGGTTATCGAAAAAATAATAGTTATTAATGGAGAAAGAGCTGATGTCTATATTGATAGCCAGAGTAGTGAAACTAAAATCACTAAACAACCTATTAAACAATTAAACACCTCTTCAAAAAATAGAATACCGAATTTTTCTTTTACGATTGGTTCTTTGGAATCATTTGAACGAAAACTTGAAAGCTTAGAAAAAAACAAGTCGCCAGCTGAAAAAATAAAAGTTAGTTACATAAAACAAGGCAATTGGGTCTTGGGTATAGCAGGTTGGCTTTTACCAATTATCTTGATGATTGGGGTATGGTTCTTTATTATCAATCGAACAAGAGGAAATGATTCAAGTGGGACCTCTCTTTTTAATTTTGGTAGGTCCAATGCTACATTGATTGAAAAAGAAAAAAGCAATATTAATTTCGATGATGTAGCCGGACTTGAAGAAGCTGAAATGGAAGTCAGGGAAATAGTTGAGTTTCTCAAAAATCCAGGAATATTTACAAAACTAGGAGCCAAAATACCAAAGGGAGTCATACTCGTTGGTGCACCTGGCACTGGAAAAACCTTACTTGCAAAAGCAGTCGCAGGAGAAGCGCAGGTCCCTTTCTTCTCTATTTCTGGATCGGAATTTGTTGAGATGTTTGTTGGTGTAGGTGCATCAAGAGTTAGAGATCTCTTCAACAAAGCAAAAGCCAAAGCGCCTTGCATCGTATTCATTGATGAAATTGATGCTATTGGAAGATCGAGGGGAAAAGGAACATATTTGAGTGGTGCCAATGATGAAAGAGAAAGTACACTGAATCAGTTACTTACTGAAATGGATGGCTTTGGAACCAATAGCGGTGTAATTGTATTGGCTGCAACGAATAGGGCAGATATGCTTGACCCTGCATTGCTAAGACCTGGAAGATTTGATAGGCATATCTATCTTGAACTACCCAATTTAAATGAAAGAGAAGAAATTTTTAAAGTGCATCTTAAACCATTGGTGCTAGATGATAAAATTAACACCCATTTCCTTGCATCACAAACACCTGGGTTTTCAGGGGCAGACATTGCCAATATATGCAATGAAGCAGCACTGATTGCAGCTAGAAACAAAAAAAATAAGATCGATAGCGAGGATTTCATGAATGCTATTGACAGGATCGTAGCGGGTATTGAAAAAAAGAGTAAGATCATAACACCCGATGAAAAGAAAATAATAGCATATCATGAAGCAGGTCATGCTGTTGTTAGCTGGTTATTAAAAAGAATTGATCCAATTGTAAAAGTTTCTATTATTCCAAGAGGAAAATCACTTGGATCTGCATGGTACCTTCCTGAAGAAAAACAACTAAGAAACAGATCAACCTTTAAAGAACAGCTTGTTGCAACACTTGGAGGAAGAGCAGCAGAGGAAATTATTTTTGGTGATATTTCCTCAGGCGCACTCGATGATCTTGAAAAGGCAACAAAAGAGGCCTATATGATGGTCTCCATATTTGGATTCAATGAAAAAATAGGGAATGTCAGCTTTTATGATTCAACTGGCCAAAGAGATTCTGGCATACAAAAGCCATATGGAGAACAGACTGAAAATATGATTGATGGAGAGGTTAGAAAATTGCTTGATAACGCTTATACAGAGAGTAAAAAAATACTTGAACAAAATAAACTATACCTTATTCAGGTTGCTGAGAGTTTAATTAAAAAAGAAATCATTTACAATAAAGAGCTTGAGGAAATAATGGGTTCGAGAAATAAAGAAAAGATCGAAGCTAAAAAAGAATATGGGCTTCTGAACAATCAATAAAAAACCAATGGATTTACCATTTCAGCATACTTATAAGATCAATGAAACCTATAAGAAAAAGGTTGCCTATTTCTGCATGGAATTTGGTATTCACCAAGCCCTCAAAACTTATGCTGGTGGACTGGGGTTTTTGGCAGGATCACACATGAGGAGTGCATTCGAACTTGGTCAGCCAATGATAGGAATTGGTATTTTATGGAAACATGGCTACTATGATCAAGTAAGAAAACAAGATCAAACAATGGATATACTCTTTCAGGAAAAAGTATATGGTTTTCTTATTGAAACAAATATCAAGTTTTCAATTTCTGTGTCTGGACAAAATGTTGTCGTAACAGCATTATATCTACCATCAGAAGTTTTTAATACCGCTCCAGTATTTTTTTTAAGTACTGACCTTGCTGAAAACGATTACCTTTCTAAAACAATTTCACACAAATTATATGACGCAAATCCAGAGACAAAGATTGCTTCTGCAATTTTACTTGGTGAGGGTGGTGCCAAATTATTAGAACAAATCGGCTGGACACCTGATGTATACCACCTTAATGAATCTCATGCACTTCCATTGGCTTTTCATCTTTATAAAAAATTGGGATCAATTGAGAGCCTGAAGGATAAACTGGTATTCACAAACCATACTCCTGAAGAAGCAGGGAATCAAAAGACCAGGATAAGGTTGCTTGAAAAAATGGGATTTTTCTGTGGTCTCTCAATTGATGATATCAAAAAAATAACCAACCTGGAAAATGAAGAAATAGATCATACACTTACAGCATTAAAATTATCTAGACAAGCAAATGCGGTCTCTAAAATGCATCACGAAACGCTATGTAAAACATGGAGATCTGTTGATCAAATTTGTAATATAACATACGTTACAAATGCTCAGAACTTCACATATTGGCACGATAAAGAACTGTATAAATCACTCAATGAAGAGAATGATGAATTTTTAAGAAATATAAAAAAGCAACATAAGCTAAACCTATTTGAAGTGGTGGCGGATCAGTGTGGTGAAATATATAATGAAAATATATTTACACTTGTTTTTGCCAAACGATTCGCGGGTTATAAGCGAGCCGATATTTTTTTCCACGACATGGAAAGGTTTCATAAACTGGTAACAAATAAGGAGTGGCCAATACAAATTATTTGGGCAGGGAAACCGTATCCAATGGACTACATTGGAATCGGCTTATTTGACAAAATTGTTGAGGTTAGTAAAACATATAAAAACTGCGCAGCGCTTGTTGGATATGAACTAAATCTTTCCAAATTACTCAAGAAAGGATCTGATGCATGGTTGAATATGCCAAGGATTGGGCATGAAGCCTCAGGAACCAGTGGTATGGCTGCAGCTATGAATGGATCAATCAATATAGGTCTTCCTGATGGGTGGTTCCCGGAATTTGCAAAAGATGGAATCAATTCATTTATTATAAATCCATGTGATAGAAATTTACCAGATGAACAGCAAGACGACCTGGATTCAGCAAGTTTATATGACAGACTTCAAAATGAAATAATTCCAATGTATTATGAAAATCCTGCAAAATGGGTACAGATCATAAAAAATGCGATGATTGATATCATTCCTAGGTATGATAGCAATCGATTGGCAAATGAGTACTACGAAAAACTATATAATGTGGTAGAGTAAAAGCTATTGCACTGAAAAAGTTGAACTACTCATCAAGCTTTTGCCTGATTTATTGAAACCTCTAATTATTATTTTGAAATTACCTTTAGAATCAGAAGCAGAAAACGAAAATGGTAATGACTCATTGGAATTATTGTTAATAATTGTTTCTCTATACAATAAATTTCTAAAGTCAGGCAATCCATTCTTTTTTAATGCCTGATGCTTGAAGAATCTTGTTACAGGATAGCCTTGGGCACCCCTGAAAGGGTAAATAACTTCAGCAGGCGTTAACGTGAAACCTGCCAAGTCTTTTGTGTATGATTTATAGTTGATGATTCCATTTAAGTAGTTACCTCCTAAATAAAATAGTCTGCTAATTACATCTATAGATTTTAATTTCAAGGGATCAAATTCAAGTAACTCATTAACATTTTGAATAGGCACACCATCTAGCATCACCATCGCTGATTCGGTAAAATACCTTTTATATGGATCATTGAGTATTTCTACAATAACCCCTGAATCGTTTACAGCTTTTTTAACCCTTACTTCAGGAACAAATTCAAAAAGTATTTCCTTCATGTCAGGAAATCTAACGTAGTTATCTAATAAATACCGAGCATCAGGCTTGCCATAAAAATCAGTTGTGTCGTATTCAATACCGTTTCCTTGTTTAACGTCATTCAGGTCAAACTGTTTCATCACATTTACACTCAGAAGTCTTTCTTCAATATCAAACCTCATCTCTTCTCTTAAAGAGAGACAAGGAAAATTGATCGGCTCATGCACGATTGCATCATCAACCATCTCTACTTTAAGTCGCTTTGCATCTTTTTCTGGGACTGAAAAAACTATTCTGGTTTCATTTAAAACGGGTGCAAATAAAAATTTTATTTCACCTACTGAATTTGAAGTTCCATATGACAAACTCGCTTGATGTCCCATAATGGAAGCATACACTCCAACTCCCTTAACTGGTAGTCCTGTCTCAACCGAAAGAACCCTTGCAACAACTTGGTGCCCTTCAGATTCAATATCCCCTTTGGCAGGATGAGAAGCCTTCATATTGTATTTTGAAATAATGCTATCCGCATAGGCAGTAAGCAAATCATCTCGTACAACGTCAATTGATATATTATTCAATTCTCTCAATCCTGCAACACTAAAAGATATTTCACCACGAATAGGATAATTTTTTTTATTTGAAATCAACATGTTTCCAGGTGCGATTGACGGAGTCCCTATTGGCAGTTGATCTGTTGTTTGGCAAGCTGAAGCAGGATAAGCTGGATGGATTATCATAATAGGCCGCACTTCAGAAGTTGTTGACATACCCTTAATGCTACAATCCAAAAAGTAAAAATCAGACTTTATTTCTTTAGGAACTTCTATATATCCTGAAAATAGTCCATCTCTATTCAGCAATGAAACAATTGTTTTTTCATTTCCATTTCTATCTATTAAGCTGATATCTATGAATTTTGAAGACACTGTTCGATCAAGCTTCCCATTGATCCAGATCATTTCCCCTGCAACATATACTTGCTGATCTGAATAAACATCAATTCCAACTGAATTTGTATTCTGCGCTGAGAGACAGGAAATTGAACAAATAAAAATAATCGATATGAATAGTTGCTTTAACATCAATTTTATTTACTCTACCAAAAAGAAGGTTTTATATTTTTTCCCTTATCAACCCTACAATCAACGCAATTTTTTCTTGCGATAACCAAATCACCACTTATTGTTTCGAAATAGGCTGGCACATAGCTAGGATTTTGTTTCAAAAAGTCGATCATCTTTGCGGGACGATCTGAAATTGAAGGGCAGAAATCTGCTTCATTGGGAGAAGGCCATATATTCATCGCAGAATTCATGATAAATATTCTCTTTTCAGTGACTTTACCTACTGAAATATAACCAACGGCAACCTTTGAATTATCATTCACACAGGTGATATTAGAAGGCATCTTAGATGGCTGGGGGTCGAACAAGGTGCCAGTCAATTCTGTATTTTTTTTCAGGATATTCCAAAAGTTATATGCTTCTTTACTTAGTCCTAACTGTTTCACTAAAATACTATATCGAACAGATAGCTTGTCGCTTGGATTCTGTATATATTGAATTGGCTGGTAACTGATCACATCCTGATCCAATGAAGTTGTATTATTAATTAAAATTGATCTTGATGTATCGTTTGTCCAACAAAAATAAATCTGATCACCAAGTGGTCTGTTAACTACCTTACCATCTACGAAATCAAGTATGCTTTCATACCATGAATGACGTTCGAATGTTTCTACAAATTCCCATTTATAATATCGGGTATTATTGCTTGGATCATGAGTATGAACATAAAGTTGCAGGTCAATATTCTGCTTCCATGTAACGCTATCAATTTCGGGTGTATTAATTACTGCTTCTGAACTCGACTCATATTTTTTACCTGCAGTTGTTTGTATAACAAGTTTATATTTATCATTTTCAGGAATATTCAATACTGACTTATAAACACCATTTCCTGATTCACTTATGTTCCAAGTGTTACCACTGCTCGACACAATCGTAATCTTTGCATTATTCTCTGGTATCCTCAATGATTTATTCTGAAGTGTTTTTAGTTTGCTTAAAATGAAAATATTCTCAACATTCTTTCCTACTGCGATGGTTCCTTCAACTACAAGAACAGATTGATCGGCTTCTGCAACTGGAGGATCATATGGTTTTTTACATTGCGCCATTATTAAACCAATAATTAATATCGTCAATAGTCTTTTCATCAAAATCTTAAATTGAATGACAAGAATGGAATAGCGGTTGCAAATACAGCCAATTGATAGCCTTTTATCTGACCGTTTTCAAGAACAAAATAAACCGAATATGGATTGTCTCTACCTGCAATATTATAAATTCCAAATGTCCATGAAGTATGCACCTTTTGATCAAGCTTGTGATTTCCTTCTAATGTCATTGAAAAATCTGTTCTAAAAAAATCAGGGATGCGATAAGCGTTTCTTTCAGAATAATATACCCTCGGTGAACCACCCATGTTAAAAGTGCCGATTGGTAGCGTTATTGGTCTACCGGTGCTATAAGTTGATGTTACTGAAAAGCTGAATCGCTGAGAGACCCTGTAATTGCCAACCATACTCACTACATTAGGCTTATCGAAATTTGCAGGATAATAATTTCCATTGTTGATCGTTTCACCTGCAGTAGGATCCTCTACTTTAAGAAAGGTTCTAGAATAAGTGTAACTGAGCCATCCATTTAATTTGCCTGATGGTTTTTTTAATAAGAATTCAAAACCATATGCTTTACCAATCGTATTGATCACATCCCTTTCGATATTCTCGTTGAGTATCAACTTTGCACCACTTTTATAATCAAGATAATTTTTGCTTCTTTTATAATATGCTTCTATAGAGAGCTCAATGCCTTTAGTGCCAGGTTGCATATATATTCCAGCAGAAAGCTGCTCACCTATTTGTGGTTTAACAAATGGATCGCTGAGCTTCCAAATATCAGTAGGTGAAATAGCCGTGGTGTTGGTGATCATGTGTATATACTGTCTGAGGCTATTATAACTCACCTTGAGGGATGTTTTATCACTGAATAGATACCTTGCAGAAACCCTTAATTCAGGACCATGATATGGTTTAATCATTTCCCCTTTGTTATAGTTTATAGAATCTACAACTGTTGATTCATTTCGGGGTTGACCAGAAGCATATTGATATATATTCTGAGGTCCTAAGAAACGGTAATAACTATATCTTAATCCACCTTGCAATGAAAGTTTATCTGTGATTGAATATTGATCCCCAAGATATATTGAACTTTCAGTTGCCTTCTCAGTTTCCAATGAAAGCGGCTTGATCTTTGATGAATTATTGAATGGCATGATCTTACCAGGATTCAAATCGTAAATAAGGTGTTGAACACCAAAATTGATGTCGTGTTTATTATTAGGGGTAAATTTGAAATCGGCCTTAGCACCAAATTGCTTTATGCCAAAGGAAATATCAAATGCATCAATGGGATTATTTCTTCCTTCAACATTGTATTGGTAATGATTTAATACAGTTGAAAAAACAGCATATAATTTATTTGAAAAAGAGTGCTTCCATTTTAAATTCATGTTCCTATTAACATAAGAATAAGTAGAATCAGCGTTTAGCCTGAATCGATCACTGCTTGTATATGCAGATACATACAACCTATCCTTATCGGAAATTGTATGTGACACATGCACCATAAAATCATAAAATGATGCCTTACTCTTATTGAAAGTAGGATCTTTCAATTCTTTTAATATCCAGTTGGAATAAGTTAACCTTCCGCCTGTAAGGAATGTTGTTTTGTCGCTACCAAGTGGGCCTTCAAGTGTGAACTTACTTGTAAGTGGACCAAGACCTGCTGTACCAGTTAGCTTCTTGCTATTACCATCTCGAGTAGTCACATCCATGATAGAGGAAATTCTACCACCAAATTTCTCGGGAATAGCACTCTTATATAATTCCAGTCCACGAACAACTTCTGGATCTACCGCTGAAAAGAAGCCAAAAAGATGGGTTGGATTATACAACGTCATGTCATTCAATAGAACAAGATTTTGGTCTGTTGCACCACCCCTTACATTGTATCCTGCTGTACCTTCACCAACGGATGTAACACCTGGCAACGTGAGCAATGATCGCATGAGGTCTGTCTCACCAAATATTGCAGGTATCTGCTTGATGGTTTTAATACTTAAACGCTCAACACCCATTTGCATGCCACGCACATTGGATTGCTTTTGCGCAACAACGATGGTCTTCAAGCTTTTTACATCCTCTTTCATTTCCAATTCAAGTTTACCAACGCCTTGCACATTAAGTTGCATGATACGTTCTTTCATTCCAACACTGCTCACTCTTAAAATTGCACGTCCTTTTGGAATAGTAATAGAATAGAATCCAAATCCATCTGTAGATACTGTTTTGCCACCCTCAATCGCTACAGTGGCAGAACTAAGTGGTTCACCATTTTTTGCATC
>Ga0078894_10001903_pt1 | contig 15674 bp, 10 predicted proteins | sample LauGreSu1BDMLBSD_2_FD_67506 | JGI IMG/M metagenome (GOLD analysis project Ga0078894, IMG submission 67506) | Freshwater lake microbial communities from Lake Michigan, USA - Su13.BD.MLB.SD (version 4) (version 4) | ecosystem: Environmental > Aquatic > Freshwater > Lake | place: Lake Michigan... | reverse complement strand
TTTTTTTTAATTGATACACCCTTTACCATGAAATTTTTTCTTTTCCGACATTTTTTAATAGATGATTGATACGTTTAAACAATCCTGAACCAATCATATCTTTTTCGATAGGAGCTTCAACCACGCTATGTGTTTGATTGGTAATACAATTCTTATATTGTGCTATATCATCTCCGACATCTCCAAATACAACCCAAATGATATTATCTTTCATAGAAAGTTTTTTCAACACTTCTTTAAAAAAGGGGTCCCATATATTGGTGTGAGTATCATCCTTTCCAACAGTAAGTGCAGCATTTATCATCAGTACACCTTGTGTGGCAAGGTGTTCAAAATTTCCATTTTTTGTTGGATAGAATCCTTCTCCTTCGATTTCTTTATAAATCGTTTGTACAAAAGGATTGATGATATGACCAAGTTTAATGTCAAAGCATAATCCGGTTGCGCTACCATCTCGATAAGGTTGACGTCCAACAAATACAACGTTTACATTTTCAAATGGCGTAAGATAAAAACACCGAAATACATTTTCGGTGTTGGGAAAATATTGTCGAGAACAAATTGACGATGAAATGGCTGATAATATTTCATCCATTTCATCGTTATAAAAAAATGATGTCCATTCTGGTGAAAGTTTGAAAAAATCTGGATAAAAAGATTGCATTTTTCGTTTCGTTATTTCTTATAACATTAACATTACAAAATTGAAATCTTTCATTTTTATTTTATTTTGATATAATAAATGAATAACGTCGACTTTTATCGAGAAGCTTCAGCTGTTATCTCAACACCTAAGCCAGGTAGCGTTCCATGCTTTTCTGCTAGATGTGATGCTATGGGAAATCCAATTGATAAAAATGGTAATATAATCAGTGTACGAACATCTCCTCCATCACCTACGATGAAACCTACGATGGCACCCACTTATGCGCCGACTATGGGTCCGACTATGGCACCTACGTATGCTCCTACGATGGGTCCGACGATGAGACCGACTTATGCTCCTACGATGGGCCCGACTTATGCTCCTACGATGGGTCCGACTTATGCTCCTACGATGGGTCCGACGATGAGACCGACTATGGCACCTACGTATGCTCCGACTATGGGACCGACTATGGCACCTACCATGGGTCCGACTATGGCACCTACGTATGCACCTACGATGGGTCCGACGATGGCACCTACGTATGCTCCGACTATGGCGCCTACGATGGCACCTGTTGCCGGTGATATTTTAAATTTGAAAGCTCTTACACGTGTACGAAGACCTATACGTCAACGTCAACCATTAATAGTAAAAGAAAATTATCAAGAGGCGTCTTCAGGTAACACGTATTTATACATAGCTTTGGCTGTTGTAATTGTAGTTGCCGCGATCTGTCTTTATATTTATAAAAATGGCGGTGTAGAAAATATTTTTAAACGAAGCGGTGCAAAATAATTAAATAATTAAAAATATAATAATATATTTTTAATGACTAATGAAGAATGACGAATATAATTTACGAAGAGCAACTATCACAAAGTTCCCTTAGTTCAGGATCTCGTGGACAGACACCTGTTTCTTTCACAAATTTAAGAACCGCTTCTTTTCGTGCGGAACGAATTCGTACAATGGAAGATGCATCCATTCCGAATTTAATGGCTTCTGCTGCTGGTTGCGTTCTCAGATAATACATACCTGTTTTCAATCCATTTTTCCACGAATAAAAATGACTATTATTCAGTAGTTTATAGGTAGCCTTTTCCATGTATAGATTCATACTTTGCATATGATCGATATAAGGACTTCGTTCAACAGCTTGTTTTAGAATATCAGTGACTTTCAATTCATACGCTGTTTTATAGATATCTTTCAGGCGCTGTGGGATGATAGCAATACGTTGAATACTTCCGTTGTCATACAAGATTTCTTCTTTAATTTCTTTTGTCCAAAGACCCTCTTTCAACAAATCGTTGATAAGATGATGATTGACCACTGTAAATTCCCCAGCAAGTGTTTTACGAAGATAAATATTGGTGGTGATCGGCTCAAAACATTCATTGTTACCCATAATTTGGGATGTGCTAGCGGTTGGCATCAATGCAGTAAGAAGACTGTTTCGAATTCCATGCTGATTCATGTCACGTTTTACAGTCTCCCAATCATAAGTGGGAGAGGCAGACTCCCAGAAATCAAATTGCAACTTTCCTTTTTCGTGAGGACTATCATCGTATGATGGATAAGGACCGTCTCGTTTTGAGAGTTCGATGCTCATCTTTACCGAACCGTAGTAGATGCTTTCAAAAATACGAGTGTTGAGAGCTCGTGCATCATCTGATCCAAAGGGTAGACCAAGCATGCAATAGACATCAGCCAATCCTTGTACGCCGATACCGATCGGTCTATTCTGTGTATTTGTTTTTCGGGTCTCGGGTACAGGATAAAAATTAACATCAATCACATTATTTAAGTTATAGGTCACTACACCAGCGATTTGGATGAGCTTCTCAAAATCAAAAGTTTTTGTGGCTACATTGACCAATTTTGGAAGACAGATCGATGCAAGATTGCATACTGCATAATTATCTTTGTTTGATGCGAGAGCAATTTCACAGCATAAATTGGAATTCCTAATCACTCCAAGATGCGATTGCATATTTTTTCGATTTACATTATCTTTAAAGGCCATGTAAGGCATTCCTGTCTCGATCTGACAATTGATGATATGTTCCCATAGATCTTTCGCTTTTACTTGTTTTTTAAACACTCCATCTTTTTCGTATTGTGTATATTTAGACTCAAATTCTTCTCCATAACAATCAACGAGACCTGGACATTCATCGGGGCACATCAAAGACCACATTCCATCTTGTTCTACCCGTTTCATAAAAAGATCAGGTGTCCACAGAGCAAGAAAAAGATCTCGAGCTCTCAGATTTTCATCACCTGTATTTTTACGAAGTTCAACAAAATCAAAGATGTCAGAATGCCAAGGTTCTAGATAGATTGCGACACTTCCCTTTCGTTTACCACCTTGATTAATATATTTTCCAACGGCTTCCAATGTTTTGCACAATGGAACAATTCCTTCGCTTTTTCCATTGGTTCCGCGAATCATACTACCCTTTGCACGAATATTTGAAAGAGATAGACCAATTCCACCTGCCCATTTACTGATTTTAGCTGTATCAGAGATGGTTTTAAAAATGTCTTCGATGTTATCGTCGGACGAGTAAAGAAAACATGATGAAAGTTGGGGACGGATCAAACCACTATTAAAAAGAGTCGGTGTTGCGTGTGTGAAATAAAGTTGGCTAATATAGTCATAACTTTCTTTCACTTTTTGAAGTCGTTCTTCTACTGTAATACTACTGTTAGTATCACATCCATGGATTTGGACTGCAACTCTCATCCAAAGATGTTGAGGACGTTCCACAATTTTTCCATTGACTCGAATAAGATAGGAAAGTTCAAGAGTGTTGAATGCAAAATAGTCAAATAGAAGATCACGTGAATAGTCAAAGAATGACTGGATGGTGTCAATGTTTTCTACACAAAAATCATAAAAGATGGGTGAGAGAAGAAAACGTGTTTCGTTCAATACTTCAAGGTAGGACGAAGAAGTGCTTTTCGAAAGATTGCTTGCCAAAATTCGGCCTCCAAGTTTATTGTAGTCAGGATAATGATGTGATTTTAGTGAACAAATATTGGCTGACAATACATCAAGTTCTTTCGTAGAAATTCCATCATACATTGCATTGATGGTATCCTTAGCGATGATAATAGGATCAACGAATGAGAGGTCTACGCAAAGGTCTGAAATCCGTTTCGTAATTTTGTCAAAAGACACTTTTTCTTTTGTTCCTGTTCGTTTAATGACTTGCATTATAATGTGGTTTGTATTCTTTATTTGTCGAATAAAGAATAAGTATCATTTTTAAATTTATTGTATTTTTTGATAGAGAGCGTAATACGTATAATATGGATTATGTATCTCTTGTCCATTATATAGTTTTTGGAATTGATTGGCGTTATATTTTGCGTCAAATGTAGGTTTAACACGTGTAAAGCCTTCTTTTTCAATCATACTTGTCCATTGTTCTTTTGATTGATAATAATTTGTTCGTTGTACATCTCGTTTTTTCGTCCATACCATCTCACGTAAATTATAATACATATCAAGAAATAATTTTGCATCTGTATCTTGTTGATTGATATCATGTTCACACACTAGAAAATAACCACCTTTTTTTACGAGTCGATAACACTCTTTTATGACTTCTTGTCTGCGACTTGGTAACAAGGTGTGTAGGGATGTGAGGGATGTAACGAGATCACTCTCTCCACCTATTTTTTCAATCACTACAGGTTCAGCGTCACTTATTTCAACAAATGTAAAACCGTCAGGTTCGCGTGGACTCATACAAATCGATTTCTGTAAGCCCATCATTTTAGAAAGCGTTAATGTATGCTCACACGTACCAAAGTCTACTAATGACTTTATCTGAAGTTGGCTTGTTATTTGTTTTAGATCGTTAAAATTAGTGAAGGAGACTTCTTGTTTTTGTTTGTAAGTGGGAAGGTATAATTGGGCGAAACGCATGTGAAGAAATTGATAAATTTTTTGGTCTGGCACGTTAAATGAAATCAATGTGGACATTTCTTTTAATAACGAATTGGCGATGGTCCTTTCATTACCATCATTCATATGAAAGGGTCTGTAAAATGTTTGAAAGAATGTATGATATAAACGTGGATACTGTTGTTGAATGACTTTTTCAAACATTGGGCAAAGAGTAACTGAACGAGATGTTAAATTAGGATCATTCTCTAATGATGGCGGTGGTCTGCTAAAATAAAGTTGACCTCTATTAAGAGATCGAATTCCATCTTTTTTAATATGAAACATGGCATCGAGAGCCGCTTTCTGTTCTGCCTCTATTTTTTTGGGATCAGACCCAAGTCCAATGATATAAGCTTGTTGATTAGGTAGAATTTGAACAGCTTGAATGGTATATAAGCCAATTTCACTCACATTCAAAGAGGATGACACATCTCTGTATTCAACTTTACCATAAGATGCCTTGTTTTTCATAAAAATGTCATTAAGTTTTGTTTTTGTATCTTTCGCATTGTCAATATTTGCGTCAAATGTAAGTTTCATATATTTTTCAAAGATGGTAATAATCAGTTGATACATTAACGCGTTTCCCAACCCTTCTTGTACATCATCCATTAAAAACTCAACAGCTCCAAAGATGGCTTCGCATAATTCTTCTAATATTTCAGCTTTGTTGACGACGCGTGAAAGAAAGCCGTTATTGATGGTTAAAAATTCTAGAAAATCACTAAAAAAAGTATTTAAAAATTCACCTAGTTTTTTATCTTTTGTGATATTATTTTTAAAAATTGTCGCAATTTTCTGACCTTCTTTCGTAAAAATATTTGGAATGGTACGTGAAAGATGCCAAATGACCGTTTTTTCATATGAAAAATGGCCTATGGTTCGTAGAAAATTTTGATTGTTATATGAACTTGCACTTTCATGTGTAAAAGCAGTGGAAAAATAAGATATATTTTTATCGTTAAGTAAATAATCAATATCTTGCTCAGATAAGGAGATAGAAAGTAACCGTCGAATAGCATCTCTAAATGTCACATCACGTTTTCCATAAGAAATCGTGTCGTCGTTCATTCTTTATTATATTATAATTGATAGGAAAGAATTTGTAAATCGTTATTATATAAATTAATATAATAATTATATAATATCTCCATATTTTCACTTCACATTTCAATAATCGATTGAGAGACTTTACACTCGTTCAAATCTCCATAATAGGATTTAAATACACTTGATGTATCACTCAATCGATACACAAAACTTTTTCCAAGGAAATTTCTACGTTTATCTTTATCGTCCACTAACGGAAGAAGTCTTTTATATTCTCTTTCAATAAGTGAATGGTCAAGAGGTGGAAGTTGTACAACACCCTCCCAGTCATTCATTTTTCCGTCCATATCCACTGTAAATTCGGTCGGATATGAATTTGCTAGCATCTCAGACATCATCATGTCTGACAATGGAGAGGGTAACAGATTTCTACTTTTTGGAGGAAGAACAGACAACAATTGAAGAAAAGGTGGATATGGTTTATTGTTGTTGTTATTCTTAACGTTTCTCATTTTATAGTCGTGATACGAGTCAATTGTCTTTGCTACGTCTGACAAAAACGGCGCATTGTCATAAGGATAAAGCCATCGCCAATCAGATGGTCCCTGTGTATAATAAGTAAGAACCCATTGAATACCGTCAATGTATTTTAAACACGCCATTGTAATGTCCTTCTCGTTATGACATCCCATTTTTTCCTTATAATATTGCATACGATAGGTGTCAAATGATAAGGTATATGTACCATCCTTCGAAAGAGTTGTGTATTTTTCGAGAAGTGTATCAGGGTATGGAATTGGTTTTGTACGTTTTTCAACAAGAAACTCTTGTTCAGCGGTCGACAACATTCCGATGAATGCTTGAAGGGAGGAAAGATTAATCGTATTCACCGATGTCGTAAGAGGTCCGTACTGTCGAACCACCATTCGATATGTTTCAAAAAGCTGTTCAATGCCACCTTCCAAAATTTCAATGGTGGGAAGGTGGGGAAGAAAATCGTTACCCGTCAAAAAAATCATGGCAATAAAATCATTGATATGAATTTTATCGTCCACCAAACTTTGTTCACACAGTAATGCATTGACAAGATGTTCTCGTATCGATGCTAGATTAATATAATAGTATTCATGCTCATAGCGATATGGATTCTCTCGAAGAATATGGAAATTTGATTTATGGGTGGCCAATGAAAGCATCACCAAATCAGCATCCATTCCTTGCATCATAAAACATTCTTTTTCGTCACCATGATCTCTTACAAATTTAACAAGTTTATGTTCACCTTCGCCAGGTGATTTTTCAGAACTAAAAACGATTTCAATGTTTCCCCACGTTCCATCCGAGATACGTCTACGGATGTGCCAGTCAATATATTTTGATAGATGGTCGAGAAACAGTGTGCCAGGTGTGATCGCATTGCTATCAAACATTCCGTCAACATTATCACGAGCGGAACGGTATCGACGTGAGCGTTGTTGGGCTTGTTTAGAAAGAGGAGCCGGTCCGTCAACTGCCATGACAACTCGTTTTCGAGGCTTTACGAAAGCGATTAGTTTATCGAGATAAGAACCGACCATTCCAAAGAGATATTTTTGTTTCTGAGATGATGATCTTTTACGGTCATCGTTATTGTCCTTACGGTCCGAAAGATGTTTAAAATTTCCATATTGATACGTTTTCTGGCAACAATAATGAAAAATTCCATTCATGTCGATGAGAAACGTGTCAACTTCCACAGTTTCTCGTAGATCGTTATTCATCGTAAGAGTCTTGATATGAGAGGAGAAGTTTTTTTTCATCCATCCAAAAAAGTATTTGATACCCATCTCTAATTAAAATTGAATATATTGAATATGTTGATTGAATATATTCAATATATTCAATTTTAAAATTTTGCTTATTTATAAATAATGCAACAAACTCAAATTATATTAGACGGTAATGGCTACGCGTTTTTAAGAAACGAAGCCAGAGCTTATAGCGGCGATAATAAAATTGAGTTTGAATTACGGTTTGGAAAAATGGATTCTGAAAAAAAATTTAATCCATCCCTATTTCCACGAGAAAAGATTAATCGTATTCGCAGCCATATCGAAAACACCGTAAGGTTACCAAAACGATCAACACGAACAACCGTTCATATCATGGATAACAAGATACGACAAGTCATAAATAATGATACAGGCAAATCATATTTTGAACGTAAAGAATCAATCAAACACCATGATATTAATTATAATGATTTTACGCTACGAATGTCATTATCAAGAGAAGATCGGATTGAACTTGGTCCATTACCGAATATCATCGAAACACGTGTGCGGATACGAGACGAATTTGATTACTACACAAAAAATAATAGGAATAAACCTTTATTTAGCTATGTATTCACAACCATCACAAAAAAGAGGGGTGAAGAAATTATCGATACATTCGATGAATTTGAGATTGAAGTAACCCCCACTGAAAATGTTGAAAAAGATGTAAAATTTGTTCTTAATGATATTCTACCTTTCATACGTGAGGATAATGTAGTAAGGTATCTTCCAGTCAATACTCAAAATGCAATTCGGAACCAATACAGATCATTTGAGGCTAAATCAGTGAATTTAAAAAAAACTGACATCATTACCATTCGAACAAAATTGTATACTGTTACAAATAAATTAGATGGTGAACGCTTTCTCCTTCTCTTTAATGAGAAAGGATTATATGCTATCAATAAACGACTTGTTGATCATATTGAAACAACTGGTATTAGATCTGTAGGATTGCTTGATACAGAATTATTTATGGGACGTTTTCACGTGTTTGATTGCATGATTTATCAAGGAGAAGATGTTACAATGAAAAAACACGACTATCGTTTAAACTGTGCATCAGGTCTAGCATACATCTATCCTAAATATACAATCATGAAACGATTCTCATATGATGTAGTGAACGGAACACAAAAACTTCTTACTGATATGCATAGTGATCCTGATTCCTACAAAAGCAACGATGGTATCATCTATACACCAAACGATATTTATCGGTCAACTGAGATCTACAAATGGAAATTTCCTGAAAAAATGTCAATTGATTTCAGAGTGCAATTGATTCAAAGACCTTTAACGACATATACATACGAACTTCAGTTATACGATAAAGGGAACGTGTTGTACGGTTTTCGTGGTTCGACGATGTTCCCTCTGTTAGAGGACGAAGCACGATTTATATCAGATCAACCACTCATTGATGGAGGTATCTATGAATTCAAATATGAAAATGAAAAGTTTGTCATGATGAGGGCACGACCCGATAAAATTTTACCTAATTTTAAGACAACTGGTGAATCGGTTTGGAATGATATTAAAAATCCATTTACAGAAAAAGAATTGTTACAACTTCTTGGTAAAAAGTTAGAAGAGTTGCCTGTTATAGATAACGAGTTGCGTAAAGAGTTAAGCAAAAAAGAAGAGTTTAAAAAATACAGAGACTACCATAATCTGATCAAGGACGAACTTATCCAACGTTATTGTAAAAATAAAATGATTTTGGATTTGGGAAGTGGGCGAGGCGGTGATTTAGGAAAATATGGAAAAGCTAAGATTGAATATTTATGGGCAGTGGAACCGTTCAAAGATAATTACGATGAATTTAAAACCCGAATGAAAGAAACTTATAAAAGTTTACAAAAAAAGACAGTCTTAATTGAAACAGGTGCGCAATCTACAAAAAAGATCACAGACGTAATGGGCCGACAGAAAGCAGATGTGATCACATCTTTTTTTTCATTGAGTTTTTTCTTTTTTGAGGATACAAGCGATTTGAAAAAGCTTGTACGAACCATTGCATCCGCTTTAAAAGTTGGTGGAATTTTTATTGGAACAACGATAGACGGTGAACGTACAGAAGCCCTTCTTCATAAAAAATCGCCATTCGAATTTGATGGTGGGCATCTAAAATGGATCCATCATCAAAATGTAGAAGTTTATATGGACGGAATTGTTGGTACACAAACTGAATCCCTTGTTAATTTCCCATTACTCGTCGAAGAACTGAAAAAATATGATATCATTCTTGAACACACACAATTTTTTGAAGAAAATCTAACCCTTACAGAATCACTTCGAAAACTTAACTCGCTTTACAGAACGTTTGTATTCCGCCGTAAGCCATCGACAAATATCGATAACATCATTCGGTCTCACTCGGAAGAAGGCCAATCGTTGATTGATGTTGTATTTAAACGTTTAACGATGTCTGAGTACTCTGATTGTTTTGATGCCTTCAAAATATTATGTACAATTCCCAAAAATACTGGAAATAAGATATTTGACCTTGTTTTTGATTTTCCAAGTGATGAAAAATATTCTGCAAAATTTGTGAATAATATGAAAGAATTTGAAAACGGTTACACCCACATCAATCCTTTTATTAAATATAATGAATCTTTGAATTTTGCAAAGACATATGGGTGCATTAAAACACAAAAATCATATTTACTTGTTACATCATCTTGTAAGCCATTAGCAGACTCAGAATATATGGAACATGATATGATTATGCTAAGTATCATATTACAACTTTATTACAGTCTTCTTGCTCTTTCACATGAAAACGGCTACTTTACAAAAATTACATCATCTAACATATCCTTTCATAAAAGAGATGATATCAAACAGCTCATTTATGATGGAGAGGTCGTCGATATTATCGACGGTGTGGTTCTTGTTTTTAATGGTTATGAAAATTATACACAAACATTTGATAAACCGTATGATATATCGTTACCAAAGATCTTTGCAGGTATGAAAATATCAGAAACCCTTATATCTTTAATCGATCATATACCATCAACCATTAACAATGAAAGTATCAAAACACTAAGAAAGATGATCAGCTCCTATGAAGAATCAAATCTATTTTCCCATTATACGGACGACGATGATGACGACTCATCCTCCGATTCTTCGGATTCTTCTTCCGATTCTTCCGACTCTTCCTCCGACGATTCTTCTTCCGAGTCTGATGACGACGAAGAGAAATATCATATTCTACCATTTGACACGGATTATCCTATCTCACTCCGATTTGGAAATACTGACCGTAAAATGAGAGGTATTGAAAATGCAGGTAATACGTGTTATCTCAACTCAGGTATCCAATCGATTGTAACCGCTCTACCCATTATGCAATTTTTTTGCAACAAAAATAGAGGAAGTAATGTACATGTAAATAAAAACACTCGAACAGAAGGCGAACTTGTCCCTATTTTTTCAGATCTCGTATGTGATCTAACAAGAGTTGATAGTACTAAGCCTAAGCCAATCGCAAGAAATCAGATTAAGCGTGGTATTAAATCGATGCTCGACAAGCTTGATAAAGACTTCGTAGGTTATAGACAACACGATTCCAGTGAATTTATTGGGACAATTCTTGATGGGCTTCACGAAGAACTCGCCTCCGATGGAAATAGTTTTATCAAAGAGTTATTTGGTGGACGATATACATCAAAAATGCGATCTCTAGAAAATGGTTGTGATTATGCAAAAAAACAGACAGAATCAGGAATCACTCCTCTTATTTTGAACTTAGATAAAGATACTAAAACAATCTATGAAGCATTACGTAAATATTCAACAACTGAAAAAATGGATGTTGATACTGAGTGTGACCGGTGTGAAAGAAAACATGGATTTAACAAAAGATTGGTGATTTCTCATGCACCAGAAATTCTCGTTGTATCATTTGCTCGATTTCAAACTGGGTTTAATAAGAAAGGAGAGTATGTTTCATCTCGTCTTAATAATAAACTATCATTCCCAGAAGACCTGTTGATTAATGAAGAAAATGAAGAGGATGACGGTAGTTCTGACATTTCATACTCATTGTACGCGATTGTTAATCATATGGGCAACGCGGGAGGAGGTCATTATACAGCAAACATAAAAAATGGAGAGAAGTGGTGGATATGCAATGACTCAATCGTTTCTCCTGTCAAAGATGTAGATAAATTATTAACAGACAACAAGGATGCGTATGTACTTTTCTATCACAGAAAAGAATGAAAAGAATGAAAAGAATGGAAAAAAGAAAGACGATAAAAAATTCATTAAAAAACTTTTAATGAATAAATGAAAGTACTTGTATCATTACTGATACTATGTATTTGTATATTCGTTTACATTAAATTCTTTCACACATACGACGAATTTCGTGGAGGCGGCGGTGGTGGAGGTGGAAGAGGCGGTGGTGGTGGAAGAGGTGGTGGTGTACGTGTCGTAAGCCCTGTATGGGGAAGCGTTGGTTATCCGAGCGGATGGGGAGGATGGGGTAGAACAGGTGGATATCCCTATTACGATGATCAATATGATTGCACAAATTGTAATGAGTATGGTCAATGTATATGCCGTCGAAAGGATCAATTACCTTATTCGTCTTCCTCAAAAAAGACAGAATCATCAACGTAATCAGGTACGTAGCCATAAAGTACATCGTCTTCTTCTAACATATATTTACGTCTTTTGAGTCGTTTTTCCTCTTCGAGAAAAGTTACAATGAGATCGTAATGAACCATCATTTCTTCCCACAATTTATCTTTCATATCCTTCATTTCATTTTCGTACTTTTTCGTAACATAATAGTCAGACTCGATCGAGTCGTGGTCTTTGATACCATGTTTTTTCTCCATCACACTGACAATGGCGCGCAACTTTTTATATTTTTGCTCTATTTCACGCTTCTTTGCAAAATATGTCTCAAATATTCTATCAATCGTCTCCGACATTTATATGTTTGGTATGTTTTATGTATTCCATAAAATTCATTTTTATTTGTTCATGTATATGCTTTCTAAGAAAATTTTAGTTCTAAAATTTTTATTTTCGTATTTAAGAATCACATAAAATCACATAGAATTACATTAAATCACGTAAAATTACATTAAATCACGTAATATCACATTTTTTGTGATTTAAAAAATCTTGTTATATATAAATATAGAAAATGGAATGCGAATTTTGTAAGAAAACATTCTTATCAAAAAATGTTCTTTGTCATCATCAAAAAACTGCAAAATATTGTCTTGAATTACAGGGAACAACTATTACAAATTTTGAATGTAATTATTGTAAAAAATATCTTGCCTCAAACGAGAGGCTCGTTACACATTTAAACATATGTAAGTCAAAAAACATAATCGAGATTTCAGAAAAGGAAAAACAACATGAAAATAGATTAAAAGAAAAAGATGTTTTACATACAAAAGAATTAAAAGATAAAGATAATTATTATGAAATATTATTAAAAGAGAAGAACGAATACATTGCAAAGCTTGAAGCAAAGCTCGAGAAGATGGAAGCGAAACTCGATGCAAAATTAGAGAAGTTGGAGTCGACCGTTACAACAATTGCGTTGGAATCGAAGACGCTTTCTACCAAAGCTGCTTCATCAACTACAAACAGTAACAACACGACGTTGAATACGAACATAACAGTGAATAATGTTCTGAACTTATCCGAAGAACATGTGAAGAAGGTGTTAACAGAGCGTTTGAACTATAATGTGGTATATGCAGGGCAAGCCGGACTTGCAACATTTGTTGTGGATAATATTCTAAAAGATGCAACGGGGAAACTGATTTATCGATGTGTTGACGCAAGTCGGCAGATGTTTGAGTTTGTCGACGAAAACGGAGAGACAGTGAGAGATATGAAGGCAGAGAAGTTGACTCAGTCATTGCTGAAAGGTGATGTCATCAAGCTTGGTTTAGAGGCGGCAGCCGTTGGTTGGAATACAGAGAATGCAAAGTTAAATACGGAGAGAGTAGGAGTGTTTGGACCGAAAGTGAATGAGTATGCTGATTTGAACCGTAACAATACAGTGTTTCGATCGAAGGTGTCGTCGTTGACGACGTAGGATATAAGATTTTTTTTTTAGATATTATTCTAAAAAAAAAATCTTAAGACACACACACACAATTTTTTCATTTGTGTGTGTGTGTCCTTCGCGTGATAATAACTTTTATAAATTTAATGATTGTGATTGTGATTATGATTGATTTTACTAGTATTTTTATCTTTTTGTAGAAGAGCGTTAAATTTAACTTGTTCATCTGAGATGACGCAATTTCCATCATTATCTTTATATTGAATGTTGATGGGTTTATCTGCATCATCCCAATAGATGAATTTGACATGAAAATATTTTAGGGCATTAATATCTTTTAGGTATTTGTTCTTTTTCTTTTCCCATATCGATTTGTCTGCTTTTTCTACATCACAGGTAGGATAATCACTATGATATTTTTTATCAATTTGTCCTGCATAATAGTCAAATTTTTCAAGGATTTTTTTACGGCCTTCTTTCATTAATTTTTCTGAAATGGTAATGACATAGATACCTTCTACTGTTCCTAAAATATGGAACATACCGTAACCGTTTGCATAAATACTCAAAAATGTTGCATAATCATCGATAGAAGGCCAGGCCATACATACTTTGTATTTATGATAGGCATCTTTTGGATGGGTATGAAATGATGCGACGGTATCCGTAGAAGCTGTTTCTTCTTTTCCACCTAAGTTAGACGATTCTTCGTCGACTTTGACAAGAAAGTGATTGTCAACAGTTTCGTATAAAAGAAACTTTCCCGATATTTCACGTTGTTCGTTTTTTCCGTTAAAATTAAATCGGAATGTTTTTGCATAATCGTGAAGATATTTGATTGCATCTTTGTCTAATGTGATATGAATCTTGCATGAATTATCACCTTCACGAAGCTTCTCATAATTTCGACGACAAAACCGGATATGTTTCATGACTTCATCGTATTGTTTATCGTCTACACTTTTCCCATAATGATGGTTGTATTTTTGATAAAGAAAGAGACGGGGGTGATCAAATGTTCCGTCAAAAAATTTAGAAGAAATGAACGGATGACGAAAACCAACTCGCACTGCTTTTTCTGTCATTTTTATCATCGTAATGGTATCGTTTTCCAATACATCTAACACAAGAATGACATGGTCATCGACAGATAACGGAAGTGTTTTTGTCGTATCATCGTATCCATACATGACAAATGTACTCATCTTTACTATTAAATCTAAATTATATATTTAATTTAGATTATCGTATTGTATATTATCATTATTAATATTCTTAATATTTTTAATGTTAACGACGACCGGATCTTTTCTTTTTTGACAAAGGAGAACGTTTCTTTGATCGATTCTTCTTTTTCGTTAACGGAGAACGTTTCGAGCGAAATGAAAAACCGTGTTTTCTCTTAAAAGAGTCAACGGCACGTTGAGCATCACCAAGTTCTCCTTGAGCTTTTCGTACATTGTCAGTATAACTCTCAATTTCAGTTTGAAGCTTCCTCAAATTTATCGACGCAATGTCATAGTTGTTAACAGCCTGTTTTGCGATTGCGTTATTGTGATGAAAAGCCTCTTTTATATCTTTTTTATCTTTTGATTGATTAATTATGTTAATAGCCATAAGAGCAGTATCAAGAGACGTGCTTAATGCATCACGAACATCCTTTTCTTCATTTAATAACATAAGCTTGAATTTGTTTGCTTCGTTCGTTGCAGCCTCCATCATATTTAAACGTTTTGTATAAGCGTCATTAGCAGCTGAAAAAATCTTTGCTACCATTTCAGTTTTTATCTTTGATGATTGCAAGGATGATGCGAGGTCTTTATTTAATTTATCACGGGCTATTTCTTTTTGCGTCATATTTGCTTGAATTGTATCAAGTTTATTTTGTTTGTTGTCTAATGTGCTTTTTAATTTTGCGAATGTTTCCAGATTTAATGCTTTCTCTCTTTCTTTTTCTAGTCTTTCTTTTTCTAGTCTCTGTGATTCTAATCTTTCTCGTTCTCTTTCAGCGTTTAATTTACGTTCGTTCTCTTCTTGTTCATATTTTTGCTTAGCAATATCACCTTTTTCTTTACGAGATTTACGTAATCTTTCTAATCCTGCTTCTTCCTTCGCTTTCTTCAGTTCTTCCTTCGCTTT
>Ga0078894_10001902_pt1 | contig 15674 bp, 10 predicted proteins | sample LauGreSu1BDMLBSD_2_FD_67506 | JGI IMG/M metagenome (GOLD analysis project Ga0078894, IMG submission 67506) | Freshwater lake microbial communities from Lake Michigan, USA - Su13.BD.MLB.SD (version 4) (version 4) | ecosystem: Environmental > Aquatic > Freshwater > Lake | place: Lake Michigan... | reverse complement strand
GCTCCAATACGTTCAAGAGCACCGAGACCAGCAATGCACACGGCCTTCTCAAGGCCGAGATGCGGACGCTCGGATCGTTGATCCTGGCCTGTGCCGATGAGGCGCGTGTGCCTGGCGGAAGCGCGCTCACCGTGGACCGTGAGATCTTCTCGCAGGGCGTGCACGACCGCATCCATGCGCATCCGCGCATCACGGTCACCCGTGAGGAGATGGGTGAGATCCCGGAGATTGGGATCGTCGCCACCGGGCCGCTCACCAGCGATGTGCTGGCGGAGCGCATTCGCGCACGCCTTGGCGTGGAGTCACTGGCCTTCTACGATGCCATCGCGCCCGTGGTGAGCTTCGAATCAGTCGATCAGGGCACCGCCTTCCGGGCCTCGCGCTGGGGCAAGGAGACGATGGAAGGCGCGGGGGAGGAGGGCGCCTACCTCAACTGCCCGTTCACGCGCGATGAGTACGAAGCGTTCATCGATGCGCTCACCACCGCCGACCAGTTCACGGCGCACGAGTTCGACAGCGTCCCGTACTTCGAAGGGTGCATGCCGGTCGAGGAGATGGCGCGGCGTGGTCGTGAGTCGCTGCGTTTCGGTCCCATGAAGCCGATCGGGCTGCGCGATCCGCGTACCGATACCAAGCCGTGGGCCGTGGCGCAGCTGCGCATGGAGGACCGTGCAGGGCGCATGTGGAATCTGGTGGGCTTCCAGACGCGGTTGCGCATTCCAGAGCAGGCGCGCGTGTTCCGCATGATTCCCGGTCTCGCCGATGCGGAGTTCCTCCGGTACGGGAGCATTCACCGCAACTCGTACGTAAACGCGCCCGCTGCCCTGACACCGCATCTGGCGCTGCGCGATGCGCCCACCACGCTCTTTGCGGGACAGATCACCGGCGTCGAGGGCTACACCGAAAGCAGCGCTACCGGGCAGTTGGCCGGCATCAACCTGTCACGCATGCTGCGCGGCGAGGAGCCCGTGGTCCCCCCACCCACCACCATGATGGGTGCGCTCTATCGCTATTTGCGGGAGGCCGACCCGAAGCATTTCCAGCCCATGAACGCGAACTTCGGTCTGCTCGACGATCTCGAGGGCGTACCGGCCAAGGTGCTCAAGGACAAGACCCGGAAGCGCGAGTTGTTCGCCGAACGAGGGCTGTCCTCGATGACGGCGTGGCGTGATCTGCACGCGGTATCGGCGGTGAGCGCGGCGTGAGCACCGGGATGGCGGAGATGCCCCTGCCCACCGAGATCGCCGAGTTCCTCGTGCATCTCGAGAAAGAGCGGGATCTCTCCCCCAATACCCTCGTGGCGTACACCCGTGACCTGCGTGAGTTCAGCAGCTGGCTCGCGCAGACATACGGCATCAATGGGTGGGACTGGAACGAGATCACGCGCACCAGCGTGCGCGGCTACATGGCGCATCTCACGCGTCGGGGACTCGCCAAACGCAGTTTGGCCCGCCAGCTGAGTGCCGTGCGGAGCTTCTATCGCTGGATGCACCGCGATGAACGGGTGGACGTGAACCCGGCACGCGCCGTGGGGACGCCACGGCTGCCACGCACGTTGCCGGCCTATCTCGATCGGCAGCAGGCGGACACGTTGCTGCAGCATGCCACGACGCGTGCGCAAAGTCTCGAGTTTACCGACGTGCGCAACCTCGCGATGCTTGAACTGTTCTATTCGAGCGGTCTGCGTCTCTCGGAGCTGCGCGGCGCGGACCTCCAGGACCTCGACCTCGTATCGCAGCAAATCAAGGTACGCGGGAAGGGCCGCAAGGAACGGATTGTGCCCCTTGGGGACCACGCTCAGCGCGCGCTCCGCAACTATCTCGTGAAGCGCGATGCGCTGCTGCAGAAGCTCGGCGGTGTGAAGGCTGGCCGGCTGGCGCGCGGCGCCGTGTTTCTCAGCGAGCGCGGGACGCGCATCAGCGTGCGTGCGGTGCAGCACGCCATGGTATCACTCCTCGACGCCGTCGGCGAAGGCGCCGATCTCACCACGCACTCGCTGCGTCACACCTTCGCCACCCACTTGGTGGATGCCGGCGCCGACCTGCGCGCGGTGCAGGAGCTGCTCGGGCACGCCAGCATCAGCACCACCCAGATCTATACCCACACGAGCGTCGAGCGCCTCAAGAAGGTGTACCGGCAGGCACACCCGCGGGCATAGCGAGCGGCGTACCACCGCCGAGAATTACCGCCGCTCTCGCTGCATCGAGATTCCCCCCGCAGATCACGATCCCCACCGTCTTGCCGGCAAGGTGCGGTGCCATCCGTCGCAGCCCCGCCAGCCCCGTGGCGCCCGAGCCCTCGGGAAGGTTGTGGGTCGTGGACCAGAGGTCTCGCACGGCCTGCGCAATCTCCGCGTCGCTGGCCAGCACGAAGTCAGACAGGCCGCTGCGCAGGGTCTCGAACGTGAGCTCGTAGGTCGAGCCCGTGGCGATGCCTTCGGCGAACGTCTGCACCGGCGCGTTGCGTCGGGCATTCCCGTCACGCCATGCGTCGTGTTGCGCCGTCGCCCCCTGACTCTGCACCGCATACACCGCGAGCGACGGTTTCACGGCGGCGGCGACCGCGAGGGCACCCACCGCCTGCGAGCCACCGCCCAGCGCGATTACGATCGCATCGAGCTCCGGGGCCTGCTCCAGAAACTCAGCGGTCATCGTGCCTGCGCCCGCAATGACGGGGCGATGATTCGTGGAATGCACGAGCGTGCGTTGCTCCTCGTCCGCGATCGCCTGACAGGCCACCACCGTCTCGTCGTAGCGCTCACCCACTTCGATCAACGTGGCACCGTAGGATCGGATCCCCGCATTCTTCTCCGGGTTGTTCCCCTTGGGCACGCACACCGTGACCGGCACCCCCCGCGCAGCGCCGGCCCACGCCAGCCCCAGACCATGATTGCCCGTGGTGGCGGCGATCACGCCGCGGGCCGCCTGCTCCTCGGTCAGCGCTGTGATCGACGCGGACCCGTTGCGCACCTTGAAACTTCCCGTGGGCAGGTGGTTTTCGTGCTTCACGAGTACGCGAATGCCATGCCCCACCAGTTCGTCGAGCAGCGGGTAATGGCGGACCGGCGAGGGTTCAAGCAACGGGCGCAGGCGTTCCCGCGCTGCACGGATATCGTCGTAGGTGACCGGGTGCGGCACGGCGGGCGGGGCAGGAGGGCGGGGATGGCATCTGCGCGCTGGGCCGCCAGCGCGTGGCACGAGCATGGCTCTATGCTGCGGGACATCGGGGGCGCTTGGCAAGGGGCCATCACGCCGGGTATCGGGGTCCGCCGTACGTGTGTCACTCCACCGGTGCGCGTCGTATGTTTCCACGCGACGTCGCCGATGCGGCCCTCTGTTCGCCCCTTGCCTGGAATGCGTTGCCATGCCGCTCCCCGAGATACGCGCCACCACCATCCTTGCCGTCCGCCGAGACGGTCGTGTTGCCATCGGTGGCGATGGGCAGGTGTCCATCGGCCACACCGTAGCGAAGAACAGCGCCGTAAAGGTGCGCGTCCTCAAGGGCGGTCGTGTGGTGGCCGGCTTCGCCGGATCGGTCGCCGATGCACTCACGCTCTTCGAGAAATTCGAGGAGAAGCTGGAGCGACATCCGGGTAACCTGCCGCGCGCCGCGGTGGAGCTTGCCAAGGAATGGCGCAGCGATCGCGTACTGCGTCGGCTCGAGGCCATGCTCATTGTGGCTGACCACGACCACGGATTCATGCTGAGCGGCAACGGGGAACTCATCGAGCCCGATGATGGCATCCTCGCGATCGGTTCGGGTGGCCCCTACGCCGAGGCGGCGGCGCGCGCGCTCCTGCGGGAGACCACGCTGTCCCCTCGTGACATCGTGACCAAGGCACTGACCATTGCCGGTGAGCTCTGCATCTACACCAACACCCACATCACGGTGCTGGAACCCACTGCCTGACATGCCGTCACCACGTACACAGCAGGCCATCGCCCGACTCGCTGATCTCACGCCGCGACAGATCGTCGCGGAGCTGGATCGCTACATCGTGGGACAGTCCGCAGCCAAGAAGTCCGTGGCGATCGCCCTGCGAAACCGGTGGCGTCGCCAGCGAGCCCCCGAGTCGATTCGCGAGGAGATCGCGCCAAACAACATCATCCTTATCGGCCCCACCGGTGTGGGGAAGACGGAGATTGCCCGCCGCCTTGCCAAGCTATCGGGGGCGCCCTTCGTGAAAGTCGAGGCCTCCAAGTTCACGGAAGTGGGCTACGTGGGGCGTGACGTGGAGAGTATGGTGCGCGATCTCGTGGAGAACGCGATCGACATGGTACGTACCGAGCGCGAGGCAGAGGTTGAGGACCTCGCCGTGGAGAAGGTAGACGAGCGCATCCTCGATCTCCTGCTCCCCAAGCCCCCGGCGCTCGTGGCTGAAGCCTCAGCCGACGCCCATGCCGAGCACGAGCAAGCCGTCGAGCGGTACAAGCGCACGCGCGAAAAGCTCAAGGCCCTGTTGCTCGATGGCCAGCTCGATGGGCGCGAATTGGAGATCGACGTCACGCAGTCCGGCCCCGGTCTGCCCAGCAGCGCCATGCCGGGTGCCCCCGACGGCATGGAGAGCATGGCGGAGTGGTTCCGCGACATGCTGCCGAAAAAGAAGAAACGCCGCACCGTCAAGGTGAGCGAGGCGCGTCGCATTCTCCTCGACGAGGAACTCGAGAAGCTCATCGACCTTGACGATGTCACCACCGACGCCCTCGAGCGCACCGAGGCCATGGGTATCGTGTTCCTCGACGAGATCGACAAGATCGCTGGGGAGCGGGGGCACGGTGGTGGCCCGGACGTGTCGCGTGAGGGGGTGCAGCGCGATCTGCTGCCGATCGTGGAGGGATCGAACGTGCAAACGAAGTACGGCATGGTGAAAACCGACCACATCCTGTTCGTTGCGGCTGGCGCCTTTCATGTGAGCAAACCCAGCGATCTGATCCCAGAGCTACAGGGGCGCTTCCCGATTCGCGTGGAGCTCAAGGCGCTCACCGAGACCGACTTCGTGCGCATCATGACGGAGCCGGAAAACGCACTCACCAAGCAGTACGCGGCGCTCGTGGCCGCCGAGGGCGCCGCGCTCGACTTCACCGCCGACGGGATCGCCGAACTTGCTCGCGTGGCCACGCGCGTCAACGAACGGATGGAGAATATCGGCGCGCGACGGTTGCATACGGTCATGACGACCCTGCTCGAGGACGTGCTCTACGAGTTGCCGGACCGCGGCACGGCGCCAGTCACCGTGGATGCCGACATGGTGCGCGAACAGCTCCGCCCGATCAGCGAGGATGAGGATCTGCGGAAGTACATCCTGTAAGGCGCGCATCCGGCCACGGATGCCCCGTCCGCTGAGGCGGTTCCACCCTCCCCTCAGGGAGCGTGGTCCGCTATGTTCCCAGAGGTCCCCGCAGACGGCACGGCCCCCCGGCCGTGCCGTCTGCTTTCCGTTCCCCGGATGGCATAGCAATACAGGCGCCCATGCACACTGTGCAGCCGCACCGCGACTTCCTCAACATCGCCGACTTTTCACCGGCCGAAACCTTCGCCCTGCTCGACCTCGCCGAGCGGATGCGAACGGGGAAGTACGACGCCCGGCCACTTGCCGGAAAGGCACTCGCCATGCTGTTCATGAAGTCGTCCACCCGCACGCGCATGTCGTTCGAGGTGGGGGCCATTCAGCTTGGTGGCACCGCGCACTTCCTGTCCCCTCGCGATGTGCAGATCGGCCGGGGCGAGCCTATCGCCGACACGGCGCGCGTGCTTTCGCGCTATGTGCAGGGGATCATGATCCGCACCTTTGCGCATCAGGATGTGGTGGAGCTCGCGCAATACGCGAGTATCCCGATCATCAACGGCCTGACGGACCTCTCACATCCCTGTCAGGTCCTGGCCGATGTGCTGACCATTCAGCAGCACCTCGGCGACGTGCGTGGCAGGAAGGTCGCGTGGATCGGCGACGGAAACAACATGGCCAATTCGTGGATTGAGGCGGCCGCCCATCTGGGCTTTTCCCTTCGCGTAGCCTGTCCGGAGGGGTACGACCCCGACGAGTCGTTCCTCGCCGCCGCCACCGCGTCGCATGCCGATGTGCAGCTGCTGCGTGATCCGCGGGAAGCCGTCGACGGATGTGACGTGATCACGACCGATGTCTGGGCGTCGATGGGGCAGGAGGAGGAACAGGCGCGCCGCGCCATGGCGTTCGCGCTCTATCAGGTGGATGGGGACCTCATGGCGCGCGCCGCGAAGCACGCCATCTTCCTGCACTGCCTCCCCGCCCATCGTGGCGAAGAGGTGACCGCCGAGGTTATCGACGGACCCCAGAGCGTGGTGTGGGACGAAGCCGAGAACCGGCTCCACATCCAGAAGGCCATCATGGCCGCCCTCATGGGGAACGAGCCCCTGTAACGCGTCACAATACCGAGACCCACATATGCCCATCGCCGCCGGTCAGCCCGCTCCCGATTTCACGCTTCCCACCGAGACGGGCGATATGCTCACCCTGTCGTCGCTGCGCGGTCAGTGGGTGGTGCTCTATGCGTACCCCAAGGACGATACGTCGGGATGCACCACGGAGTCGTGCGAGTTCCGCGACGCCTTTCCACGCTTCGGTGGCAAGAACGCCGTCATCCTCGGGATCAGCCCCGACGGCGTAAAGTCGCACCAAAAGTTCAAGACCAAGTACGACCTGCCGTTCACCCTCGTTGCCGATGAGGAGAAGGTTGCCCTCCAGGCATACGGGGTGTGGAAGGAGAAGTCCATGTACGGCAAGAAGTACATGGGCGTGGAACGCACGACGTTCGTCATCGATCCGACCGGCACCATCGTGAAGGTGTTCGAGAAGGTGAAGCCGGCCGGTCACGCCGCCGAAGTGGAAGCGATGATCGGCTGAACGGCGTGCCCGATGACGTTCGGTTATGGGTGCCAGTTCGTGAACGCGTCGGCCACCGTCACCGCGTGGTAGCCGCGCCGCGCCAGGAATGCCGCGGCGTGCGCAGAGCGGGTGCCGCTCGCACAGTGCACCAGGACCGGCTGATCGTTGGCCAGCTCCTTGAGGCGAGGCAACAAACGGGTGTGGGGGATGTGCTGCGCCCCGGGTACGTGCGCGGTGTCGAAGTCTGCCTTGCCGCGCACGTCGAGGATCCGCACGCCGCCGTCGGTGCGGCGCTGCTCCATCTCGGCCATCGAGATCGCGTCCATCGACGTGACCGCTCCCCCCTGCGCCGTATACTCGGCGAAGTCGGCTGGCGTGAAGTACCCGCGAATGTCGTCGAGGCCGATGCGTAGTAGCAGGCGCACAGCCTCCTCGACGTGCCGGTCGTCGATGAGGAGGTAGATGGCGGTCCCCTCTTCCACGTACGAGCCGGCGATGTTCACGAACTGGTAGCTCCAGTCGGCCAGCAGGGACGCAGGGAGGTGCGCGGTGAGGAACTCCGCTCGTGACCGGGTATCAAGGACTACCGCGGTGCGGTCACCCGCACGGGCGCGCAGTTCCTTCTGCCCAAGGTGTGGAATACTTGGCACTGCCCCGATGACCTTGGGGCCGACCTTGTTGTCGCGCTTCATCCGCGCGAAATAGAGCGGCGGCTCCGGTTGACCGCTGAGGATGTAGTCGATGAAGGCCGTCTCGTCGCTCGCCGCGCGGATGGCCGGGTTGAAGCGCAACTCGTAGCCGACCGTCGATGACGGCACATCACCCAGGGCCTTGCCGCACGCGCTGCCCGCACCGTGTGCCGGCCATACCTGTGTGTACTCCGGCAGCGATCGGAACCGCTTGACCGATTGATACAGCTGCTGCGCGCTGGGGATCATGGTGCCGCTCACTCCCGCCGCCTCCTCCAGCAGGTCGGGACGTCCGAGATCGCCGACGAACACGAAGTCCCCGGTGACGATCCCGATCGGATCCGTTGCGCCGCTGCCGTGATCGATCACCTCATACGAGAGGTGCTCGGGGGTGTGTCCCGGGGTGTGGACCGCGACGAACTCGATGTTGCCGACCTGGAAGCGATCGTCGTGCTTGAGCAGGCGGTACTCGTAGCTGGAGTCGAGTAGCCATTGGTATCGCCACTCCGCGCCACCTTCATCGCTGGCATACACGCGCACCCCACGTTCGGCGAACTCCCGGAGCCCCGAGAGATAGTCGGCATGGATGTGCGTATCGGCGGCCGCCACGATCCGCAGCTTGTGCTTCGCGGCAAGCGCATAGTAGCGGTCGATATCGCGCTCGGGGTCCATAATGATCGCCTCGCCGGAGCGCGGGCATCCGATGAGGTACGCATACTGGGCAAGGGCGGGGTCGAAGCTCTGGCGGACGAGCATTGCACGTCTCCTGGGTCGGGCCATTGGGGCGGCCGCCTGCGGCCTGTGATATTCATATATAACTAATAGCAAATATCTGACAGGGGCAACGTCTGGCCGCACGTGGCCACGGCGATTCGGTGCTGCAGTTCTGGCATTGGTCTGCCAATTTGAGCATCTTCCGGTAGACGCACCGTCGCCGTGCACGATTCTCCGATCCCATCCATGACCGCTCCAGCTTCCGGCGCCCTCAAGCGAACGCCGCTCCATGAGGTGCACGTCGCCCTCGGCGCCAAGATTGTCCCCTTCGCCGGCTACGAGATGCCGGTTCAGTACCCCACCGGCATCACCGTCGAGCACAAGGCCGTCCGCGAGGCGTGCGGGATGTTCGACGTGTCCCATATGGGTGAAGTGATCGTGCGCGGTCCCGACGCCATCCGGTTCGTGTCATCGGTGACCAGCAACGACGTGGCCGCACTTGGCATCGGGCAGGTGCAATACAGCACGCTGCTCCGGGCCGACGGCACGATCGTCGATGACCTTCTCGTCTATCGGTTCCCCGACCATCTCATGCTCGTGATCAATGCGAGCAACCGCGAGAAGGATCTCGCGCACCTCGAGGCACATCGTGCCGGCTTTGACTGCACGATGACCGATATCTCCGACGAGACGGCGCTCCTTGCCATCCAAGGCCCGGAGGCGCCGGCGATCGTCGCCGCACTCGCCAACGTGCCGCTCGACGGCATCAAGTACTACTGGTTCACCGAGGGCACGGTGGCCGGCGTCCCGTGCATCATCTCGCGCACCGGCTACACCGGCGAACTTGGATTCGAGCTGTATTTCGATCAGGCCGAGGCCACGAAGGTCTGGGCCGCGGTGATGGCCACCGGGAAGGTGACGCCGGCGGGACTAGGCTGCCGTGATTCACTCCGGCTTGAGGCCGGCATGTGTCTCTACGGCAACGAACTCGACGATCGTACCACGCCAATCGAGGCGGGGCTCACGTGGCTGGTGAGGCTGGGCAAAGCTGAGCCGTTCCTCGGCAAGGAGGTCCTCATCCGTCAGCACCAGGAGGGGACCGACCGCAAGCTGGTGGGCTTCACGTTTGATGAGCGTGCCATCCCCCGCCACGGCTATCCCGTGATTTACGGCGGGGTCAAGGTGGGCGAGGTCTGCAGTGGTACCATGAGCCCCACGCTCGGCATCCCCGTCGGCACCTGCTACCTGCCGTCGGCGGCGGCGGTTGAGGGGGCCACCTTTGTCGTGGAAATCCGCGGCAAGGACGTCCCGGCGCGTGTGGTGAAGCTGCCCTTCTACAAGCGACCGGGGAAGGCGTGAGTATGCGTGCGCGTCCGTCGGGACGACGCGGTGGCGTGGACGACAGCGCCGCCGGCGTGGTCGCCATCCTGATGACCGACGTCGAGCCGGCGGTGCGCCTCAACGCAGCGCTCGAGGCGCAGGGAGTGGAGACGGTCACGGTCTCGCCAATGGATGATGTGCGCGGCGATCTTCGCCGGGCGCGCCCTACCGTGCTGGTCCTCACCGGTGCGCTGCTCGATCCAGCCAATACCGCACTGGTGCGGCATCTCCTCTGGGACAATGTCGCGGTGATCGGTTTCACCGATGTGACCGATCCACTCATGCTCGAGCGGCTGCGGGACGTGGGCTACGCTGAAACGTGGCCGAAGCCCGTGGTGATCGACGACGTGGTCGACAGCATCCGCCGCCGCCTCGATCGACATCGGCTGGCCGAAGCGACCGGCCTTGTGGGCGAGAGTGCCGCCGTCCGTGAGGTCCTCGTCAAGGTGGAGCAGATCGCTCCCGTGACGAGCACGGTCTTGATCGAAGGTGAGAGCGGCACCGGGAAGGAGCTGGTTGCTCGCGCCGTACATCGCCTCAGTCCGCGCCGCGGCAAGCCGTTCATTGCCGTTAACGTCGGAGCGCTGCCGGAGACCCTGCTCGAAAGCGAACTGTTCGGGCATGAAAAGGGCGCGTTCACCGGCGCTGCTGAGCGACGTCTTGGGCGGTTCGAACTCGCCGACACCGGATCGCTGTTTCTCGACGAGATCGGGGAGATCCCGCCGAGCACGCAGGTCAAACTGCTGCGTGTGCTCGAAGAACGAGAGGTGACCCGTGTCGGTGGTGGCCAGGCGATCCCCGTAGATGTCCGGGTCGTAGCGGCCACGAATCGTCCCTTGCGGGAGCATGTCGAGGAGGGAGGATTCCGCGCCGACCTCTTCTACCGACTCAACGTGCTCAGCGTGTATCTGCCGCCGTTGCGCGAGCGTCGTGAAGACATTCCGCTGCTCGTGCGGCGGTTTGTCACCGAATTCTCTGCCATGCACGATCGCGAGTTCAACGGGATCAGCGGCGAGGCGCTCGATCTGCTTGTGGAGTATCCGTGGCCGGGCAATGTGCGTGAACTGCGCAATTTCGTGGAAAGCATGGTCGTGCTTGCGCACGGGCGTGAGATCGTGGCCGACGATATTCCCCGCGCGATTCGCGATGGGGGCGGGCGGCGGTTGCTTCCGGTGCACGTGGGGCCGATGGTGCAGGGGAGCGAGCGAGCGCAGGGGCGCGAACTCGAGTTCATCGTGCGGTCGCTTGTCGAGCTCAAGTTGCAGGTTGAGGAGCTCCGTCGCCGCATGGACGTCGAGGTCCCCCCGTCACCAGCTGCATGGGTGGGCGACGGGCGCCCGAGCGCTGGGGCGGTCGCGTCGGCGCCAGGTGCGGAGGTGTTGTCGAGCAAGGCGTACGGCATGGTGCGCGGGATCGAGCCGCGGGAACAGAGCCCGCCGGCCACAGTCATTACCCTGGGTCCGGGGATGACCATGGCGGAAATCGAGCGCGCGGCCATCCTGGGGGCCCTGCGCGACACCAGGGGGAATCGTCGCAAGGCGTCGGAACTGCTTGGCATTGGGGAACGCACGCTCTATCGGAAGCTTCGGGATTATGAGGGGGAGGGAGGGCTGGAGGGGCTGGAGGGGCTGGAGGGGGAGGTCAGCCTCGACCACACCTGAGGGGCTGGCGCTTACCTGCAAGGGAGCCATGACGTGGCGTCAACATTCGCGTGGTGCGAGGGCGCTCGCAGCTTGAGCTTGTCGAGCACGCGCTGCAGGGAAGCGGAGGGTGCAGAGCGTTCCCGCCGTCTCTCATGGAGGTATTCATGCAGGAGGTCAAAGGCGCGGTCGTGACCGTCTAATCTGATGAGCGATTCGCCGAGCCGGGATGCAAGCAGGTCGCTGGCGCAATACCGAGATGTCTGCTCAAAGTGTGTCATGGCGGTATCAATCAGCGTTTCGCTTGGCCGCCACTGATGGTCGAGCAGGCGTACGGCCAGGTCGAGCGCCATGGTGTACGCGATGGCGCGAACCGGGGCGATCTTGGGCAGATGTCTCTTGCACTGATCGAGGTGCCTGGCGGCCTCCACGCGATCCCCCAAGGTGACCGCTAGCAGGCAAAAGTGCCCGTGCACGTAGCGGTTTACCGCCTCGTCGTCGTTGTCGGATGCCAACGTGCGTAACTCATTGCTCCACCTGACCGCATCGGACGGTCGACCGGTCTCAATGGCGAGGTGTGCCAGTTGCCAAACGGGGTATTCCGCAAGGCGCGGCGCTTCAACCTCAAAGGCGAGCTCTCTGGCACGCACGAGTGCTTCGGAAGCGAGTGTATGCTTGCCAATCATGCGGAAGACATAGCCGGCACTGCCACATTGTACCACCAACGTCGTCGTCGGACGGGCCTCCCTGGCGCGTGCGACGATGTGGCGGGCGAGGCGCTCCGCGGCATCGACGGATCCAAAGACACTGTGATAGATCAATGCGAGCCCTTGGGTGCGCTCGCTCTCCAGGAGTTCCTGCTCGGAGAGGGCCAGCCCTCGGTAACAGGCATCGGCGATCTCGGGATCACAGGTGTTGGATGCGATCGTCAGGCCCGTGTGCGCCGCGTGGATTCGCTGCTCGATGCGGGCACTTTTGAGGCCGACGACGGATGCGGCAAATCGTGAGAGCGCACGGGGGTCCGCGAACGGCGCCGACCGATATGCGCAGGCAATAAATGCCAGCCGCTCGTCAAGAGCGCTCGTGCTGAGCGTCGTCGGATCTGCCGGCAAATCCATGCCGGCAGGAAGCATCGCCAGCGCTCTGCCCGACGCCCCATTCTGCGATTCAAGATGGACCTGCATGCGATGGAGGGTCCCATCGCGCTGTGTCGAGGGCACCGCCGCCTGCAACGTTCCAATCGAACGCAAGACCGCCGCCGGACGTCCACTCTCCAACAGCCCCGCCGCGTGCTCGCCGATGAAGCGGTGCAATACGTCCGGACGGTCGCTGCGTTCCGTGTGCATCAGCGCCTCGAGCAGGATCGCCTTGTCCTCCGTGCACCGATACTCAGCCTCCAGCACACCGCCGATGGTCGTCCGTAATGCCGTCTCAACGAGCGGCGACATCTTCCGCATGGCGACCTGGCGCAACAGATCGTGCGTGATCACCAGCGCCGCATGGCTCGTGTCCAAGCAGCCGGATAGCTCGAGCAGCTCGAGGGCCTGCAGCAGTTCGTGCATCGGGAGTTCCAGGACCACCTTGATCCGATCGAGCGATGCGAACTTCCAGAGGAGGCCAATCGCCTGGAGGGTGTGCTGGGCCGTGGCATCGAGCCGATCGATGCGCTGCGCCAGTAGGGAGTGCAGCGTGGGCGGCACTCCACTTGCTGCTCCAGTCGCCAGCCAATGCTCCAGCAGCGCGCGCAGCATCAGCGGTGAGCCCTCGCACCCACTGGTGATCCACGACTCCACGGCGGCGGGCACTTCGGCCGAATGCTCCTCTGCGATCGCCTGCACCAGGTACTGGAGGTGCGGCAGCGGCAGCGGCGGCAGCCGTCGAATGCCGAGCGTCGTCGGCATGCGCCCTGGCCGCTCCTCGCGAACGGTCGCGAAGTGCGAGGTGAGCACCAGGCACACCCGCATTTCCTGCACCCGCTGGATGATGTCGGAGAGCACCTCCCACGACGCGTCGTCGATCCAGTGCGCGTCCTCCACGAGCAGAAAGATCGGGCGCTCGTCGCTCAGCGATGCCATCAGGTCCACCACGGCGTGGCGGATGGACTGTGGGCGGATCGTGCGCCTCGCCAGTGCGAGGCGCTCACTCGCCGTGAGCTCCTCCGTCTGGGCGTCGACGGCCGGCGAGACCGCCGCGGCTTGCTCGCCGTGAGCGGCCATCCCCAGAAGCTGTCGGATGACCGTGAGACTCTCCGGGGAACATCCGGCCGCTCCCGGCGCCGTCAGCAGCTCCGGCAGGGCCTCGAGCAGCGCGACCAGCGGTTGCTTTGCAATGCTCTCCCGGCACTCAAGTAGCACGTGCCGATTGCCGTCCAGCTGCGCAATGCGTGAAAGCTCCGTCACCACATGCGTCTTGCCGATGCCAGCAGGACCGTAAAGGAGCACCGCGCTGCCATCGCGCCACCGGGCACGTCGCATGGCCTGCGTCAGGTCGCTCATTTCCTGATCACGCCCGACGAAGTACCTGTCCGTCACCAGCGCGACCGAGCGCCGGCGTGGCACGGCCTCCGAGAAACGCTTGCGCAATAGAGTGGCCGGGAGCCTGATGTCCCCGGCGTTGGCCCCGAGTTCCGTGAGATATCGGTCGAGCACCGCAATCGCTTCCACTTTCGAACCGGTCACCGCAATGCACTCGGCCAGCGCCAGCGTAGCATCCTCGTTCAGCGCATCGATCTGCAGGATCCACTTCGCAATCATCTGTGCCCCGTTCCAGTCAGCCCGGTCACGGCGCTGCCGTAGCACGTCGACCAGTACCCGGCGCACATCGGCATGCACCTCCTCGCGCGTCTGCTCGAGCCAGTCCCCGAGCTGCGCCGTTGGGGGCAGGAACCCGGGGAGAAACACGCCGTATGGTTCGGCGCCATGCATGATGTCCTGCGCAAAACACTCCAACGACGGTTTCACGGCAAACCGAGGCTCTACCTGCAGGGGATCGAGATGCACCATGTCGCCGCGAATCGACGCGTCGATCCCCATGCCGCGCAACTTGTAGAGTGCCTGCCGCAGATTGCCGCGCTGGCGTACCGGCGAGAGATCAGGCCAGAGTTCGTCCAACAGCTCAGCACGCCGTACTGACATCCCGGAGCTGTACACGAGACGCACCATGAGCACGAAGAGCAGCGAGGTGTGCCGCCCAATCAGCTGCCCGCCGACGAGAATGCGTGCCGCGCCAAGCGTCTGTACGCGAATGGTCGGTCGGGCCCCTTCCGTCCCGGCGACCGACGGTATGCCACCGGCGGGCGCGGCGGCGGCGGGCAGGCTACCGACGCGAGCCGTCACGTCGGTACTCCGGCGACGAGGCGAGACGATCGATGACACCAGGTGCCACTGGCGGGACATCGGAGAACCTCGGGACAAGCAGGGGCCACGCGCTACGCGAACGTGGAGCAACGTCTCGTGCTTGTGTCATTTTGCCGTCATTCCAAAAACATGGTGAGCAATCCGTCGCCACTGATCGCGCGACGGCGATCCGGATGCAAAACGGACCTCGTGCCCTCCGCGTGAGGGCCGAAAGCACAACGGCGCCCAATCGAGCGCCGTTGTGTGATACGGCGGGATGCGGACGGCCGCGATGTGGTGCCGTCCGCGGCGCGCGTCAGGGAAGCTCGATCAGCGATTCCGTGGGGATACCGTCGGCTTCCGCCTGGAAGTTCACCACGAGCCGGTGCCGCAGCACCGACTTCGCTACGCTCTTCACGTCGGCAATGTCGGGCATGGCGCGACCATCCATCGCCGCCCGCGCCTTCGCGCCGAGTACGAGATACTGCGACGCGCGCGGCCCAGCACCCCAGCTCACGTACTTCCTCACCTTGGCCGTGGCTTCAGGCGCATCCGGACGCGTGCTACGCACCAGAGAGACGGCGTACGAAACCAGACTCGGCGGTGCCGGCAGTCGGCGCACGAGCCGCTGCAATTGCAGCAGCTCCTCGCCGCCCAGCACTGGAGTGATCTTGCCCTGCGTGTCACCGGTGGTGGAGCGCACGATCTGCTCCTCCTCCTCACGGGTGGGATACCCGATGTTGAGCTCGAACATGAAGCGGTCGAGCTGCGCCTCCGGCAGCGGATACGTGCCTTCCTGCTCCACCGGGTTTTGCGTGGCGAGTACGAAGAAGGGACGCGGCAGCTCGTAGGTACGGCCAGCCACGGTGACCGTGCGCTCCTGCATGGCTTGCAGCAGCGCCGCCTGAGTCTTTGGCGGCGCGCGATTGATCTCGTCGGCGAGGACCATGTTGCCGAACACCGGGCCCGGCGCAAAGCGAAACGCGCGCTTGCCAGTGCCCGGCTCCTCTTCCATCAGCTCCGTGCCGGTGATGTCGCTCGGCATGAGGTCGGG
>Ga0078894_10001900_pt1 | contig 15685 bp, 14 predicted proteins | sample LauGreSu1BDMLBSD_2_FD_67506 | JGI IMG/M metagenome (GOLD analysis project Ga0078894, IMG submission 67506) | Freshwater lake microbial communities from Lake Michigan, USA - Su13.BD.MLB.SD (version 4) (version 4) | ecosystem: Environmental > Aquatic > Freshwater > Lake | place: Lake Michigan... | reverse complement strand
GAACGCGAGCTCGTCGGCCGTCGCGTCGAGGCTCGAGCCCGTCGACGCGAGCCCGACCCGCGCGCCCACACGCGGCTCTCGACGAGCGAGGCGCAGCTCGAGTCGGCGGGCGCCGCGCTGGGCGCGCGGGTCGGGCTCGCGTCGACGGGCTCGAGCCTCGACGCGACGGCCGACGAGCTCGCGTTCTTCGCGCGCGAGCGCGCGCTTGCGAAGGACATGGAGCTCGCCGCGCTCGCCGTCGTCTGCCGCGAGGCCGGGGTCCCGCTCGCCGCGCTCAAGGGCGTCACCGACCTCGTCGACCACCACGAGCCCACGCACGAGGCGTTCCTGCGGAACCTCGCGCGCACGAGCGACCGCATCGCCGCCGCCGCGGCCCCGTTCCTCGAGTCGCTGGCCTGAGCCCGCGAGCGCGTCAGTTGTCGATCTTGCCGCCCTTTTCCACGCGTGTGATCGCGAGGTTGTAGACCGGCGTCCCGCCGCTGCGGCCGGCGCCGACGATCAGGCGAAGCGGATTCACCGTGCTCTTGCCGCCGTTCACGGCGACGCGGTCCTGCGTGACCATCCAACGCTCGGTCACATTGTTCGCATAGAGCTGCAGGTCGACCGCGCCCCAGTTGCCGAAGAGGATGGTGGCGTTGCCGTCGTCGTCGGTGGTCGCCTTCGCAGGCTCGCCGCCGCGGGTGCGGCCGCCGGTTCCCGTCGCGATGATCTCGACACCCTCCACCGGCTTGCCGCTCTCGGCGTTCTTGACGGTGATGAGGTAGGTGCCCTCGCCCTTCGGCACCGAAGTGCACGCGCCGAGGAAGGCGACGAGCAGGCAGGCGACCGGAAGCGCGAGACGGGAGATGGCGGAGATCGGGGCGAACATGGTGGTTCCTGGGAAAGGGCGCAGTGTAGCCCCCTTCCGCGAGGGCCTCAATCCTCGTTGAAGGCGAGGTCCGAGCCGTAGCTCTCCTTCAGCCAGAAGGTCGCGAGGATCGCAAGCGGCATGACGACCGCCGCCACGGCGAGGGCCGCCTGCCACGGCGAACCCCAGGCCGAGCCGAGCGCGAGCCAGAGCCCGCCGGTCCAGGCCGCCGACCAGCGGACCACATTCGGCGCCGTCGTCGCGGCGGTCCCGCGGAGATTGGTGCCGAACTGCTCCGCGGCGATCGTGGCGAACACCGCCCAGTAGCCGCTCGCGAAGCCGACGAACGCGATCACGGCGTAGAACGCCGCGAGCGAGCCCGCGGCGACCGTGAAGTACAGGCCGAGCGACAGCAGCGTGAGGATGTGGAAGACGGCGATCGCCTTTCGCCGGGAGCGCAGCCACTGGCTCAGCAGTCCGCTCCCGAGGTCGCCGAGCGCAAGCCCGATGTAGCACCACATGATCGCCCGCGCCGGATCCGGCTTCTCCTCGAGCGGGAGCCCGAGGCTCGGCATGATCCGGTCGCAGTACTTGACGAGCGTGCCCACGACGAACCAGATCGGCACCGCGATGAGCACGGTCGCGGCGTAGCGCTTGAGGCGCGCAGGCGGCCAGAACAGCAGCCAGAACGCGCCGCGATGCCGGACATGCGCGTGCTCGGCCCTGAGGAACAGCCCGCTCTCGACGACGCCGATCCGCATCACGAGCAGCGCGAGCCCGAGCACGCCGCCGATGATGAACGAGGTCCGCCAGTCGAAGAACCGCGTGACCGCGTAGCCGGCGACGGCGCCGAGGATCCCGACCGCCGCGACGATCGTCGTCGCGAGCCCGCGCCGCTCGCGGCTCACGAGCTCCGAGACGAGCGTGATGCCCGCGCCGAGCTCGCCCGCGAGCCCGAAGCCCGCGACGAACCGGAGCGCGCCGTACTGCGTCGTATCGGTCACGAAGGCGTTCGCGAGGTTCGCGACCGAGTAGCACAGGATCGAGCCGAACAGCACCTTCAGCCGCCCGAACCGGTCCGCGACCACGCCCCACACGAGCCCGCCGACCAGCAGGCCCGTCGTCTGGAGGATGTTGTCGAGCCAGATGCCCGTCGAGGCGAGAAGCGCATCGACCTCCTCGGGCGGCCTCCCCGCAAGCTCGCTCGCCATGATGTCCTGCAGAGAGGTCTTCCGGACGAGCCCGAAGAGCAGCAGGTCGAAGATGTCGACGAAGTAGCCGAGCGCGGCGACCACGATCACGAGGACGACGGCGCGGGGCGGGGGCGCCTGGATCTCGGTCTTTTCGTGCATGCGCGCAAGGTAGGGCCGGCGGGGCCGGTCTGGCAACGCCGGCGTCCGCCGGGCGCGGCGGGCGAAAACCGCCGGAATGGCGCGTGCGGTCAGGGCGCGGCTCCGTAGTAGACTGCAGGACCGAAGGAACCTGGCCACCCGGCCGCGAACACCGATGACGCACGCTGCACACCCCGCCCGTCCGATGCGCGCCTTCACCCTCGTCGAACTCCTCGTCGTGGTCGCGATCATCGCGATCCTGCTGGCGATCATTCTGCTCGCCAGCGAGAAGGTCACCCGCCAGGCGCGTGCGACGACCTGCCTCTCGAACCAGCGGCAGCTGGCGCTCGCGATCGCAAGCTACACCGGCGACAACAACGGCCGCCTGCCGAACCCGCGCACCGACTCGTACGATGTGCAGGGCTCGCCGGTCGGCACGCTCACCGGCCCGCGCAATGTCTGGGTGGACAACCGCGACGGCGGACGGGTGACGGCCGACGGCATCCGAAGCGAGACGCCGAAGGCGCTCGAGCAGGGCGCGCTCTGGTCCTACATGGACGCGACGCCGCTGGGCTACCTCTCGCCGATGGATCCCACCGAGCGCGTGCGCAGCTACTCGATGAACGCGTTCGTCGGAGTCGGCGGGCTCTCGCCCGGCGCGCGTGCCGACGAGTACTTCGCGTTCCCCGATCTCGACGATGCGTCGATGAGCCCCGCGATCCAGGGCACGCGCTTCGACACCACCACGCTCTCGCGCATCCCGCAGCCCTCGCGCACTCTCGCGACCATCACCGAGCAGAACATCAACACCGACGGCGGCGGCCTGCCGATCAACTACAACGAGCACGGCTTCGTCGTGCGCGTGCGGCCTCCCACCGGAACCGCCGGCGAGTGGATCGATGTGCCCGCGACCTGGAACCTCGGCCGCATCAACATCTCGTACCTCGACGGCTCGATCGACGCGCCCGCGATCCTGTACGAGGAGCTCTCGCTCCGCATGGAGCAGCAGGGCCACGGCGTGATCGAGTACGGGTCGCGCCCGGCGTTCCGGTTCTTCACGCAGATCCTGCTTCCGGGCGTGATTCCGCCCGAGATCCAGTGAGTCCGCGCGCCGCGCTCAGCCACCGAGCGCGGCGCCGAGCTGCTCGTCGGTCATCGAGCTGATCTGCTGCCACTGCGCGGTCTCCTCCGCGGACAGCTGCGCCTCGGCGACGACCTTGGTCACGGCGTCGGAAGCGGCGTTCGCCTTCGCGAACCGCTGGCCGTAGTCCTTCGGGATCTGGCCGCCCTCGCGCTCCCCGAGCGCCGCAGCGGCCTTGCGCTGGTCAAGCAGGGCCTTGATCAGCGGCTTGAACTTCGGCTGCTTTGCCGCGGCCACGGCCCCGGGCGAGGCCTCGTATGGACCGGGAGCGGGCGGGTAGCCGCCGGTGGTGCCGTCGCAGGCGGCAAGCAACGCCGAGGCGAGGAGGGTCAACGCCGGGATCGTTCGGTGGATCGGACGCATGGACCGCAGAATACCGGGCCCACGGCGAATCCGCGACGAATCGGCGGAAATCTGCCGCGTAACGCGCCCCCGGGGCTTGCTTCGATCCACTGCGCCCCCACACTTGCGGGGCCTGCCCACGCAGGCATTCCGGAGGTCACCCATGCAGCTGGATCGGCTCCTTCCCTGTGCGCTCGCGATCGCCGCGGCCGCGTCGTTCGCCTGCGCCGACGAGATCGTCGTCAACCAGGTCGGGGTCACCTTCGTGCCCCAGGACATCTCCGTGTATCCCGGCGACACGGTGCGCTGGGTCTACACGGGCGGCACGCACACGGTGACCAGCGGGTCGGACTGCACGCCGAGCGGGCTGTTCGACTCGCCGCTCACGATCAAGAACACCGAGTTCGTGTGGACCGTGCCGGCGTCGGCCGCCGCGACCACGATCGACTACTACTGCGATCCGCACTGCCTCTTCTTCCAGCGGGGCACGATCGCCGTCGGCACCGAGCATGTCGTCACCCAGAACGGCCTCGTGTTCACGCCCTCCAGCATCACCGTCGCGCCAGGCGACCGCATCCGCTGGGTGCGCACCGCCGGCAACCACACGGTCACGAGCGGCGCCGACTGCGCCGCGGACGGCATCTCCTTCGATGGAGTGCTCACGCTGACATCCACGGAGTTCTCCTGGATCGTGCCGAAGTCGGCCGCCGGCACCACGATCCCCTACTTCTGCGCGCCGCACTGCTTCTTCGGCATGGTGGGATCGATCACCGTGACCGGCGGAGGCGGCGGAAACCCTGCGGACCTCAACAACGACGGCGCGGTGAACGCGTCGGACCTCGCGATCCTCCTGAACGCGTGGGGGACCGCCGGCGGCGCGGCCGATGTCGACGGCAGCGGTTCGGTCGATGCCGCGGACCTCGCGGCGGTGCTGAGCGCCTGGACGGGCTGACGGCCGTACGATCCCCTGCATGATCCGCACGACACTCGCGATGTCCGCGACCTGCGCCGCGCTCGGCGCGTGCGCGTCGGTGCAGCCTCGCGACGACACGCAGGGCGTCCTCGCCGGCGATCGAGCCTCGCTCGTCGCGCTCGTGTTCGTGGCGACCGACTGCCCGATCGCGAATGCGATGGTCCCGGAGATCCGGTCGCTCGCCGCGGAGGCCAAGGAGCTCGGGATCCGGTTCTACGCGGTGCATCCGGCGCCGGGCGTCGACGACGCGCAGGTCGCGGCGCACGCGCGCGAGTTCGGCACCGAGGGCGCATTCGCCTCGATCGTCGACCGCAACCAGTCGCTCGCCCGCGCGACAGGCGCGACGGTGACGCCCGAAGGGGCGCTGCTGCGGCTCGATGGATCCGGCGGGTTCGAACGCCTCTATCTCGGTCGCGTGAACAACCTCTACACGGCGATCGGCCGGAGGCGTGCGGCGCCCACCGAACACGATCTCCGCGCCGCGATGCGCGCGGCGCATGACGGCCTCCCCATCCCGCACCCGGTTCCAAAGGCGGTCGGATGCTTCATCGAGCTCTCGCCCTCGTCGCGCTGATCGCGACGCCCGGTGCGCACGGACACGACTCGGCCGACGCCATCGCCCGGCACTGCCTGCCCTGCCATGGCGCGTCGGGAACCGCGCCCGTGAAGCTCGATTCGCCGTCGGCGATCGCGCGCAACCGGCCGCTCGCGGAGCTCCTTGTCCTTGACGGAACGATGCCGCCGGCGCTCGCGAGCGCCAGCGCATCGATCGACTCGAGGGCGCTTGACGCGCGCGCGCGGGCCGAAGTGATCGCGGCGCTTCGGGCGGGCGCACAGCCGGCGCCCGCGTCTCGAGCCGCGCCCGAAGGCGGGATCATCCGGCCGAACGCGGCGTGGACCGCGCCCGACTCGGGCGGCGCGCGCCTCCGCACCTTCGTGGCCTCCTCCGACGCGCGCCGCATCCGAGGCGTGCGGTTCGCGAACCCCGGGGCGCTCAGCCGCTCGCCGATTCGGTTCGTCTCGCTCGTCGCGGACCCGCGCGGATCGCTTCGGCGCCTCGACGCCGCGGACGACGAACCCGGCATCGAGTCGATGGGCAACGCCGGCAACGCGCCGAGCGGCGCGCTCGGCGCGCTCAGCCGTGTGGCGCCCGAGTTCCTGCTGCCGGACGGATTCCACTTCGACATCCCCGCCGGCGACCTCGCGATCGAGACGCTCTGCGAACCGGTCGGTCGCCCAGCCGCCGTCCAGCCCGAACTCGTGCTCGTGCCCGCAGACGACCGTCCGTCGCGCGCCGTGCGTGCGCTCGCCCTCCCGGTGTTTCCGCTCTCGATCGAGCCCGGCGAATGTGCGACGACCGAGCTTCGCCGCAGCCTCCCGCGCGCGGCCGAGGTCGTCGCGGTGATCGTGAAGGGAGGCGCGTTCCTGCGGACCGTCTCGATCGAGGCCGGCGGCGCGCGGATCCTCGAGGTCCCCGACTTCCGCATGGCGTTCAACGAGCCGTGGATCCTCAGGACTCCGCACCGCGTCGAGCCAGGCGCGTCGATCGTCGCCCGCTTCGGCTTCGACAACACGCGCGAGAACCCGCAGCAGCCTTCGGACCCGCCGAAGACGGTCGAGGCCGGACTTCCGCCCTCCGGGGAGGATGCGATGGCGGTCATCCTCTACGCCGACGCGCCGGCAAGCCGATAGACCGCGCGTGCGCACCGACACCAGGACCCCGAACCGCGTCGAGATCATCGTCAGCCCCCTGCTGGCGCGGGCGGGCTTCGCCCATGCGTTCTCCACCCGCATCGGTGGCGTGAGCCGCGCACCATTCGACTCGCTCAACCTCCAGAGCGTTCAGGCGAACGCGAGGATCGCAAACGGCGAACCGCGCGACGACGAGCATGCCATCCGCGAGAACCATGCGCGGTTCTCCGACGCCGCAGGCATCGGGCGCGACGCGGTCGTGGCCGATGTCAGTCAGGTGCACGGCTGCACGGTCGTGCGCGCGGAGCAGGCGCTTGCGTCGCGCACCGCGGCGGATGCGGTGACGAGCGGGCGCGGCGGGCATGCCGTGCTCGTGCGCGTGGCCGACTGCGTGCCGGTGCTGATCGCCGATCCATCGACGGGTGCCGTGGCTGCGGTTCACGCGGGCTGGCGCGGCGTGGTCGCGGGCGTCGTGCCTGCGGCGATCGCGGCGCTCCGCGTCGATCCGCGCACAGTGGTCGCAGCGATCGGTCCGTGCATCTCGGCCAGGCACTTCGAGATCGGACCCGAGGTCGCCGACGAGCTCGCGAAGGCGGATCTCGCCGAGTGCGTGATCGCGCCAGGCGTGCACGGTCCGAAGCATCACGCGGACCTCGTGCGCGCGGTCGCGCTGCAGGTTGCGCGATGCGGCGTCGCGCACGCGAACATCGACGCCGTCGCGCCGTGCACCTACGCCGACCGCGCGCGGTTCTTCTCGTACCGCCGCGACGGCGCTGCGAGCGGAAGGCTTGCGGCGGTCATCGCTCCGCTGCAGGGATGATGCGGCTCGGGCCCGATGCCCGCGACTTCCACCAGACGCGGATGAAGTCGCCATCTCTCGCCAGCACGCGCTGGGTCTCGACATCGGCGATCGGCCGCGAAGGATCAAGGGGAGCGTCGGTCGCAACGCCCGACTTCACGCGCATGGTGTCCGCGCCCTCGTTCTGCGTGGGTGGACCAACATGGAACGCTCCATCAGCCGTGCACTCCGACAGCGACACCATCCGCGCCGGCAACGCCGCGGCGGCTTCGTCGAACGGACGCGGCTCGAGAGGCGTGTGCGCACGATCGTCGAGACCATCGACCCCGAAGTCGTAGATCAATGGGCGTCCGTCGACAAGTGCGTACTTCCACGGCACGCGCGCATCGCTCGACGCCCCGAGATCGCGGCCGACAAAGCCGCTGAGCTCGGCGAGCGTCGCGGGAAACCTGCCGTTCGCACGGCGAAAGCGCTCGATCCCGATCGCCGCCTGCGCGCTCTCGATGCGGCAGCGCATGCCCCATGAATGGCAAATCGCGCGGCCGATGCCGGGCGCCACCACATCGACGATGGTGCGCAGAAGGCTGCCTTCACCGCGGGGAGCGATCTGCTCGTCGCACGCGAGTGCCGCCGCCATCGACTCGCTGCGGACCGACGACCGCGCCGCCGCGATCAGCCGGTCGACATGGGCGTCGTACTCCGCGAGGACCTCGCGACGACCGGGCATCGCCGCCGCCGCGGCGGGCCCGCCCAGGAAGCCGAACGCGTGCCTGAGCGCCTGCTGCGCCTCGGCCTCGCCAACGCCGTTGAACTGCGTGAGTCCCCGGAGCACCTGTTCGTACGCGTGAAAGAGCAGCACGCCATCCCCGTTGCCGTCGTCGCTGTAGCAGCGCTGCACGAGGTCGTGCATGCTCGCGCGCTCGCTTTCGATGGCTCGCACGAGGCTCGCAACCGGATTCACCTCGCGCACCAGTTCGTCGAGCCTCGCAAGATGGGCGTCGGTGAGGATCTCGCCATGGTTCTCGATCGCGGAGACGACCGTCTTGATCACCTGGTCGCGGATGCCGTATTCGACCAGCACGCTGATGAGGAATCCCGTCTCTCCGGCGTGTCCGGCCATCGCCCACCCCGCCTCGATGTCGGCGACGAAGTCGTCGGCCCGCCCATCGTGCGCCGCGAGCGCCGCATCCGCGCACACCAGCTTCGCGCCGGCACGGACAGCGCTCAGGTGCGGAAGCAGGCTTCCGATCAGCGCGCCGGAGAGGACGGGCGCGGAGTCGGGGAACACCGTGCCTGAGATCTCGAAGAAGGTCCTCAGCCGCGGCTCCGACCAGACATCGGGCGTGACGCGGAGCCCGAACACAGGCCTGCGCCGCAACTCGCGCAGCGCGTCGACGACCGGACGCATCGACTCGAGGTCGGCGCGAACGCTTGACAGCGCATTGGGGTCGAATCCGATGAACGGCAGCGCCTCCTCGATCCTTGCACGGGCCGTGTGGTCGCCGTGCTCGCGAATCAGGACGCACTTGCCTTCCGCATTCGACAGCCGCTCGAGGTAGAGGTCGAACGCGCGGCCCTCGCGGCCGGGCTTGGGCATTCCGGCGTTGACCACTTCGGCGGCGTCAAACGAGATCACTGGCTGGCGGAAACTGAGCACGGTGGCGTAGCCGAGATACAGCGCGCACGAGCCCGCGATGGCGATGGCGGACCACTTGAACGCGCCACCGAGCGCGCGATCGAGCGTGTGGCGCTTCGCGATCGTGCTGCGGCGCAGTTCGCGCGCGCTCGACTTCGGATCGCCGTACGCAGCGATCAGGTCGCGCTCGGCGCGGCCCGCGGCGAGCCCCTCCGCGAAATGCGAGACAAGCTCGCCCGCGACATCGACCTGCTCGGCGCGGCGCAGCCGAGTGCGGCGGACGACAGCGGCGATGAAACGCGAGACTTCGGCGGGCAGCGCCGCCTGCGCGATGCGCGCGCGAACCGCGCGCTTCTTCGATCCCAACATGGAATCCTCCTTCCGTCGATGACCTTTCAGCAGTACGCAATCCTCGACAACCCAAGCCTCGACAACCCAAGCCTCGACAGCCCAAGCCTCGACAGCCCGAGCGACGCCATCGCGCGCGTGATGTCGCGCCACTGGTCCGTGTCCTCGGCAAGCCGGGTCTTGCCCGCCTTCGTCAGCGAGTAGTACTTGCGCGGCCGCGCCCCGCCTTCCTCCCAGCGCGACCTCACCAGGCCCTTCGCCTCGAGGTTGTAGAGCATGGGATACACGGTCGACTGCCCGAGATGCAGCGCGTTTCCCTTGGTCTTCGCGAGCGCCTCGACGATGGCGTAGCCGTAGAGCTCGCCGCCCTCGAGCACCTTGAGGACCGCGAGCATGCCTGCGCCGCGGATGAACTGGTCGTCTGCCGCCATGGCTGGCCTCCTGTACTATGTTCGGCATAGTATGCGGGACGGATCCAGCCTGCTCGCGCGGTTCCCGAGAAACCTGAAAAACGGCCGCCGCCGGCCCAATCCAGCCGGCGGCGGCTCCTGAGACTCGGCGCTCCGCGCGAGGTCCGTTTCTCCCTCGCGTGCGGAGGCCCCCGGAATGGGCTCAATGCACGCTGATGCGCCTCGGTTCGGGCCGCCGCGCGTACGGCAGCGTCACGGTGAGCACGCCATCGGCGAGGTCTGCGGTGATCCCGTCGCCCGTCACGCGGTCCGGCATCGCGATCGCGCGCCGCACGCTGGCCACCGGACGCTCGCGATGCACGACACGCGACACGGACTTCTGGGTTCCGCACGATCCGCCGCAGCATCCGGCGCCGCCTGCGTCTGCCGGACCGGCATCCGGCCGGACCGCCGCGATCGTCAACACGCCCTCGTGAAACTCGACGGACACCTGCTCCTTCGTGAATCCAGGCACATTTGCGGCAACTACGACGCGGTCCTCGTACTCGACCACATCGATCGGCATCGATGGCGCGGCCACCGCGTGGGTCCCGGAGCCCGCGATCGCCTCGAAGAGGCCGGAGAGATCGGTCGCGGCGAAGAAGGGCGAGCGGCGTGGGATCGTGTTCGAGATGACGGTGTTCATGTGGGTGGTCCTTTCGTTCCATGCCGCGCCCCGAGCGCGGTGCGGCCCCAGACGCGAACCGCATGCCAGCGCGGCGACCGCGCCCGGCGCCTGTGGCCTGCCAGATCGGCACGGCGCCTCCGCTACGCTGCGCCCATGGCCGTTCCGCATCCACCGCCGCCGAGCACCCGGCCATCCGCCCGCGAGCGCTCGGCCGGGATCGTGCGCATCGGCTCGGCGACGCTCCTGCGCTTCGCGACCGACTCCGACGGCAAGGCGTTCATCGCGATGCTGTCGCGATCGCGCGTACACCTCGGCCCCTGGATGCCCCGCACCGCGCGCGGCACCGAGCCCGGCTTTGCGAACCGGTTCAAGCGCATGCTCCGGCCGCAGTCGGACGATGGAGCGCGGCTGCGGCTGCTCGTGTGTGCGAAGGACGACGGCCGCATGGTCGGGGTCGCCAGCCTCGGCGGCATCTCGCCATGGCCGAGCCTCGACTGCCACACCGGCTACTGGCTGGCCGACGGCGAGACCGGCAAGGGACTGATGCGCGACGCGATCGCCGCGCTTCTCGACCATGCGTTCGAGGATCGCTGCCTGCACCGGGTCGCAGCGAACATCCTTCCGACGAACCGACGCTCGCTCGCGCTCGTGAAGGCGCTTGGGTTCACGCGCGACGGCCTGATGCGGGGCCTCATCGAAATCGACGGCGCCTGGCGCGACCACGAGTGCTGGTCCATGCTCTCGACCGAGTGGCGCGGCGGGAAGCTCGACCGCACCGCCGAGGCCCCGAGGCAGACAAAGCGTGCGATAACGCGCGCGCCGCGTGCGGGTCGTGCCGAGTAGTCCGGTCATCCGCGCCCGACGGCCCGCTGCCAATCTCCCCGTCAGCCAGCGGCTTGCGATTGGGGCGGACTTGCCCTACCCTTCCGACCTCGGTCGATCCTCGACCGCAATTCAACGGGCCTGTAGCTCAATTGGGAGAGCGCTTCCATGGCATGGAAGAGGTCGTCGGTTCGAGCCCGATCAGGTCCACTTCGATGAACGCCGCAAGCAGCACTGCTTGCGGCGTTGTCGTTGGCACTCGCGGCCCCGCTACCGCTTCATCCGCCGCTCGCGGTGCTTGCGGCGCGCCTGTCGGTCGAGCCGGAAGTTCCGCACCAGCAGCAGCAGCGCGAGGATGAAGCTCAGGAACGACCCGACGGTGCCGAGCCAGTACAGCACCGGGTTCTCGCCGCCTCCGCTCGCGTGCACGAGGACCGCGCTCGAGAGAAGCAGCGCCGCGAGCAGCAGCGCGTAGGCGATGTTCGTGCTCGCGTGGTTGATGTTCTCGTTGAACTCGTCGATGCCCTCGAGGTCGAGGTTCACGCCGATCCGGTTCTCGCGGATGCGCGTGATGATGTCGGCGATGTCGCCCGGAAGCCGCTCGATCGTGCGCGCGTAGGTCAGCAGGCTCGTCACCATGCGGTCCTTGAGCGCGTCGGTCGTGAAGCGGCTCCGCACGAGCCGCTCGAGGTACGGCCGCGCGTACGAGACCATCTCGAAGTTCGGGTCGACGCTCGCGCCGACGCCCTGGATCGTGCTGATCGCCTTGATGAGGAGGACGAGGTCCGGCGGGCACTGGATGCCGGTGCGGCGCAGCACATCGAAGAACTGCTGGAGGACCGCGCCGAGGTCGACCTGCTCGAGCGGCACGCCGACGAACGCGTCGACGAGCTCGTTCGTCTCGAGCTCGAGCGCGCGGCGGTCGATGCGCGCCGAGTCGACATGCCCGATCGCGAGCGCCGCGCCGAGCACCGCGCGCGGATTGCGGTCGACGACGCCGATGACGAGGTCGGCGATGAGCCCGCGCGTCTCCTCGGTGACGCTCGCGCACATGCCGCAGTCGATGAAGGTGACCGACCCGTCGTCGTGCACCATGATGTTGCCCGGATGCGGGTCGGCGTGGAAGAAGCCCTCCTCGAGGCACATGCGGAGCACCGCGCGCACGCCGTTCTCGAGAAGCGTGTGGCGGACCTGCGGCGAGAGCTCCGACAGGTCGACGCGCGCGAGCACGCGCGCGTTGATGCGCTCGATGCAGAGCACGCTGCTCGTGGTCTGCCCCCAGTAGACCTTCGCGAAGTTGACGCCCGGCACATCGGCGAACATCTGGCCGAGCCGTGCCGTGCTGCGTCCCTCGATCCGCAGGTCGAGCTCGCGCCTCAGCTGCCGGCTGAACTCGCGGAGGACGCCCGTCGGGCTGAACCCGAGCGAGGCGAAGTGGTCCTCGGCGTACTGCGCGATCACGCCAAGCGTGTGCAGGTCGCCGTCGATCTGCTCGTGGATGTTCGGGCGCAGCACCTTGAGCACGACGGGCGTCCCGTCGCGGAGCCACGCGAAGTGCGCCTGCGCCATCGTTCCGCACGCGACGGGGACGGGATCGATCTCGGTGAAGAACTCATCCGTGCGTCCGCGGTACTCGTGGTCGAGCTTCGCCTTGATCTTCTCCCAGGGCACGGTCGGGCAGTCGGACTGCAGCTTCGCGAACTCCTCGGAGTACTCCTTCGGCACGAGGTCGCCGCGCGTCGAGAGCACCTGCCCGAGCTTCATGAAGGTCGGGCCGAGCTCCTCGAGCGCCTTGCGCACGCGCGTCGCGCGCGGCATCTCGGCGAGTCCGGGTTCATGCGGCCGCGACGCGCGGAGCGTCGCCTTCGCGATCAGCGCGTCGAGGCCGGTGCGCGCGAGCACATCGGCGAAGCCGTACTTGATGAGGACGGCGATGACCCGCTCGTAGGTTCGGATGTTCGAAAGCGTGCTCATGCGGGCTCCTCTGCGCGGGAGCCATGCTACCGACGCGCGGAATTCGCGGCGAATCCGCGCGCCTGGCCGATAGCGTGGCGTGGAGGACCTTCCCCCGCATGACTCCCGTCCCCGCGTTCCTCGCCGCACTCTCCGCGGCGCTCGCCGCCTCGGCCTGTGCATCCACCCGCCCCGCCCACCCGCATCGGCCCGACGCGCCGTTCACCGTCGTCCTCGGCATCGCGCAGGATGGCGGCGTTCCGCAGGCCGGCAGCTTCGACGACCCCCGCTGGTCCAGCCCGGAGGACATGCGCCGCGTCGTCTGCCTCGGTGTCGTCGATCCGGCGACAGGATCGCGGTGGATGATCGACGCGACGCCGGACTTCCGCGTCCAGCTCCAGGCGCTCCATGAGGTCTCAGGCTGCGCGACTCGTCCGGTCCTGCACGGGATCCTGCTCACGCATGCGCACATCGGCCACTACACCGGGCTCATGTTCCTCGGCCACGAGTCGATCGGCGCGCGCGACATCCCCGTCTGGGCCATGCCGCGCATGCGGTCGTTCCTCGAGTCGAACGGCCCATGGAGCCAGCTCGTCTCGAAGTCGAACATCCGGGTCATGCCGCTCGAGCCCGGCAAGCCCGTGGAGCTGTCGCCGGGAATCCGGGTCACCCCGATTTCCGTGCCGCACCGGCAGGAGTACAGCGAGACCGTCGCGTTCCGGATCGACGGCGCAGACCGGTCCGTGCTGTGGATGCCGGACATCGACTCCTGGCGCGAGCTCGACGCAGCCGGCACCCGCATCGAGGACCTGATCGCCTCGGTCGATGTCGCCTACCTCGACGGGACCTTTTTCGCCAACGGCGAGATCCCCGGACGGGACATGTCGGGATTTCCGCATCCGTTCATCGCGGACAGCCTCGCGCGGTTCTCGACGCTGCCCGGGCCCGAGCGCGCCAAGATCCGCTTCATCCACCTGAACCACACGAATCCCGCGCTTCGCGAGGGCAGCGCCGCCGATCGGGAGATCCGAGCCGCAGGGATGTCGGTGGCCCGTGAAGGCGAGGTCGAGCGACTGTCGGAAGGCGATCTCCCCCGCACCCGATAACGGCAGGCGGCTCAGGATTCCGCTCTTCTCGGTATTCCTCGCCCCGCTCCGCGCTCACTTGGCCTGCGGAAGCTCCGACACGCCGTCGTCCCGGCAGTGTCGCCCACTTGGCAACCGCAAGGAGTGTGTGGATGTTGTCTCTCGGCTCCATGTCTGTCGGCTCCAGGCCTCTCGGCCTTGTCTTCGGCTTCGGTCTGCTCGCCTGCGCGACACCGGCGCTCCCCCAGTCGATCGACGACCTCCCGCTCGCGAAGCAGGTGCTGCTCGCCGATCCCGACCTCAAGTTCGACCCCTACTCGGTGCTCGTGCGCTTCACCGACGAGTCGACCGCGGAGGACCGTGCCGCCGCGATCGCGGCCGTCGGCGGCGCGGAGCTCAAGTCCTACGACCTCGTGCCCGGGCTCGTGCACATCGAGATCGCGGGGCGCGTCGAGGACGCCATCGCGCGGCTCTCGCAGCTGAAGTCTGTCGCCTACGCGGAGCCTGACTTCGTGGTGAAGGCCGACGCCATCCCGAACGACCCGAGCTTCGGGCTCCTCTGGGGCATGCAGAACACCGGCCAGACCGTGAACGCCGACCCCGGCGTCGCGGGCGCCGATGCCCGCGCGACGGGCGCATGGGACATCCGCACCGGCGACGCGAACTTCGTCGTGGCGATCATCGATTCCGGCACGCTGCTCACGCACCCGGACCTCGCGGCCAACATCTGGACCAACGCCGGCGAGATCGCGGGCAACGGCATCGACGACGACGCCAACGGCTACATCGACGATGTGAACGGCTGGGACTTCTTCTCCATCGACAACGATCCGAACGACGGCGGCCACGGCACGCACACCGCGGGCACGGTCGGAGCCGTGGGCAACAACGGAATCGGCGTCGCGGGAATGGCGTGGAACTGCAAGCTGATGGCCCTGCGGTTCCTCGGTCCGACCGGCGGATTCACCTCCGATGCGATCCTCGCCGTGCAGTACGCGACGCGCAAGTCGGTCAAGGTCTCGAACAACTCCTGGGGCGGCGGCGGCTTCTCGCAGGGACTCTTCGACGCGATCGCGGCATCGCGCACCGTCGGGCATCTCTTCGTCGCCTCGGCCGGAAACAGCAACCAGAACAGCGACACGATTCCGTCGTACCCCGCTGCGTACAACCTCGACAACATCATCTCGGTCGCGGCAACCGACAACAACGACGCCCGCGCGAGCTTCTCGAACTTCGGCCCGGTGTCCGTCGACCTCGGCGCACCCGGCGTCAACATCCTCTCGACCTACGGGACGAGCTACGCCTACCTGAACGGCACCTCGATGGCGGGGCCGCATGTCGCCGGCGTCGCCGCGCTCGTGTGCATGCAGAACCCGACCTGGACCTACGCGCAGGTCCGGAACCAGATCCTGTCCACGGCGCGCCCGGTCGCAGGACTCGCCGGACTCTGCACCACCGGCGGGGTCCTGAACGCAGCCGCCGCGCTCGGATCGGTCGCGCCGCCACCGAACGCGGCGCCGGTCGTGACGATCACCTCGCCCGCGGCCGGCGCATCGTTCGCCACCGGTGTCGCGATCACCTTCGCGGGCTCCGCAAGCGACGCCGAGGACGGAATCCGCACGGCGACGCTGGTCTGGAC
>Ga0078894_10001897_pt1 | contig 15690 bp, 9 predicted proteins | sample LauGreSu1BDMLBSD_2_FD_67506 | JGI IMG/M metagenome (GOLD analysis project Ga0078894, IMG submission 67506) | Freshwater lake microbial communities from Lake Michigan, USA - Su13.BD.MLB.SD (version 4) (version 4) | ecosystem: Environmental > Aquatic > Freshwater > Lake | place: Lake Michigan, USA... | reverse complement strand
GGGATGAACATTGCTCGCCAGGTGGCCTTGCAGGCCGGGCTCCGCGAGACGGCACCGGCGATGACCATCAATATGATGTGCGGTTCCGGCCTGCAGGCTGTGCAGTTGGCGGCTCAGGCGATTCGCTGTGGTCTGGCGTCGGCAGTGCTGGCGGGTGGTGTGGAGTCGATGTCGCGTTCGTCGATGCTGATTCCGCGACCGGGCAAGGGTCAGCAACCGGATCTGTCCAGTCTGCGGGACTCGATGGTGACAGATGGACTGACGGACGGGGACATTGGTCTGCACATGGGGCAGACGGCTGAGTTGCTGGCGTCTGAGTTTCGAATTTCCCGGGACCGTCAGGATGCGTGGGCTTTGCGGAGCCAGCGTCTGGCGGGTGCGGCGACGGCCGCGACAGTGTTTGCGGCAGAGCTGGTGCCGGTTGCTGGTGTGGTGGCAGATGAGCATCTGCGTCCGCATCTGACCACTGCCGACCTCACAGCCCTGGCTCCTGTTTTTGACAATGCCGGCACAGTGACAGCCGGCAACTCTTCGGGCCTGAACGATGGGGCAGCATTGCTGCTGCTGGCAGACGAGGACACGGTCCGGAAAAATGACTGGCCGGTGCTGTGCGAATGGGTTGACAGCGTCGTGGTAGGCTGCAATCCGCGTCAGATGGGTCTCGGTCCGGTGCATGCGATTGAGCATCTGCTGCGGCAGACGGGGCTGCAGCTTGAGGATCTGGATCAACTGGAGATCAACGAGGCCTTTGCAGCTCAGACGCTGGCCTGCATTGAGCGACTTGGGCTGCAGTGGACCGGTCTGTCTGCGGAAGATTCGGCTGGACTTGCGGCACCGGATGTCAGTTTTCGCGGACATCGGCTGTTGCTGAATCCGCATGGTGGAGCGATTGCACTGGGACATCCGCTGGCGGCCAGTGGTGCGCGTCTCCTCGTGCATCTGGCGCATCGTATTCATGGGGGTCATGTGCGCAGGGCGGCGGCCGCTCTGTGTGTGGGCGGTGGTATGGGAACAGCGGGACTGCTGGCAGCAGCACACGGATTTCACTGATATGGGTCATGCAATGCGAATTCTGCTGAACCTGGTTGGTTCGGTCGGCATTCTGGGTCTGGGGGTCTTTGGTCTGCTGTTTTTCGGCCGGGCTCCGGACGTGCCAGTGGACGAAGCTGCGCTGTCCGCCAGGGCTCAGGCCCCCACAGTGGAAACGGCGGCAATCACGGCCTTCAGCGGACCGTTTCAGGTGCAGATGGACGGTGAAGCTTCGACGTGGCGAGTGTTGACCGTTTCTGCCGAGGTGGCTGGCCGCATTCAAAGCAAGGCGGCGGACAGCCGCAGTGGCTCGTTTGTCAGCGCCGGACAGGTCCTGTTTGAAATTGACCGCCGCAACTATGAGCTGGATGAGCAGCGTTTGCAGGCACGACTGCTGCAGGCTCAGGAAGAACTGAATTCGATTGACGTGGATCTGGCCAGCGCCGACGCCCTGCTGAAACTGGCTGGTGAAGAGAACGACCTGCAGAAGGCGCATCTGGCACGAGTGCAGACGCTGTTTCAGCGGAAGGCCACGTCCGAGACCGAGATGGACAATGCGACGAGGCAGGAGCTGGCGTCCCGGAATGCGCTGCAGTTGCAGCAGAACCAAAGAAACTCGCTGCAGCAGTCACGGCGGACAAAGGAGGCTGCGTTGAAGCTGGTGGAGGCCGAGCTGGCACGCTGTCGGCTGGACCTGGAGCGGTGCACGGTGCGAGCACCGATTGCGGGGCGAATTGTTCAGGATACTCGTGAGGACGGTGACTTCGTCAAGGCCGGTGATCCGCTGGTACAGCTCAGTGATGGCAGCCGGATGGAAGTCCGCTGCAGTCTGCGGGGCGAGGAGTTGTCGTGGATCTGGCGGCAGCAGCAGCGTCAGCGGGCGCAGCCGGTACCGACGTCGCAGCAGCAATCCACTGCGGCAGCGGCTGTGCGGGAGGCCGGTGGTCAGGCGCAGCCGATCTCTGGTGCAACGGACGCTGTTCTGCCGGAGGATCCTCTGGGAGTCCCGGACGTGCCCTGCGAGGTGTCGTTTGAGTTTGAGGGCACGGAGACCATCTGGGATGCGCGACTGTCTCGGTACGAAGGCACAGGGCTGGACCGAGCGACTCGCACGTTTCCCTGTCGAGTGGTTGTTGAGCGACCGGCGGAGCCGCGTGTTTCTGCGGATGGTGCCCGTGGCAGTGTGTCACCGCCGGCACTGCTGAGTGGCATGTTTGTTACGGTTCGCATTCCGATTGATGCTCCGGTGCCATTGTTTCGCGTGCCACCGGAGGCTCTGCGTCCGGGTGGTACGATCTGGCTGGTGCGTGGTGGTCGATTACTTGTTGTGAATGTCTCCCTGTTGCAGATGCTGCAGACTGACGCGATTGTGCATCAGCTGGATCAGCCGCTGGTAGATGGTGATCGGGTGATTGTTTCCCCGCTGGCTGCCATTCAGGACGGCATGGCGGTGCGACTGGCGGAGGTGCAGAAATGAGTGGTTCCGCAGTGCGCTGGGCGATCCGAAATGCCCCGGCCATGAACATGATGGTGGTGGCTGTACTGGTGGTTGGCACAATTTCCGCTTTTCTGCTGCGACGTGAAGTGTTTCCGCAGTTTGAGCTGGAGATTATTCTGGTTTCGGTCCCCTACCCCGGCGCCAGCCCGGACGAAGTGGAAAGCGGCATCTGCCAGAAGGTGGAGGAAGCCGTGCGTTCGGTGGATGGCATTCGCAAGGTGACCTCGGTAGCAGCCGAAGGTGCGGCGAATGTTGTGATTGAAGTCCGCAGCGACGTGCCCAGCGTGCAGAAGGTGCTCAACGAGGTGAAGTCCCAGATCGACAGGATCCCCAGCTTTCCGGATCTGGCAGAGGAACCTGAGGTGCAGCAGATCACCTTTCGTAACAAGGCCATCACGGTAGGCGTGGTGCAGCAGCAGTCGATCGCGACGGATGCGGAACTGCAATTGCGGGAAATTGCCGAGCAGGTACGGGACGATCTGCTGGGGATTCCGGAGATTTCTCAGGCAGAGATCACAGGCGAGCGAAAATTTCAGATTGATGTGGAGGTCCCGGAACGGACGTTGCGGGAGTACGGGCTGACGCTGGGTGACGTGGCGCGACGGATTCGGGCGCGCAACCTGGAACTTCCGGGCGGAACCATTCGTGATCAGGGTGAAACCTATCTGCTGCGTGGGAAGGACAAGCGAGTTCTGGGGGCAGAAATTGCAGAAATCCCGCTGGTGACTCGACAGGACGGTGTGGTGCTGCGAGTGTCCGACGTGGGCCAGGTCCGGGATGAATTTGTCGACACGACATCCATCAGTCGGATCAATGGTCAGCCCGGTCTGGCAATTGACGTGACGGCGGCATCGCGTGAGGATCTGCTGGCGATGTCTGATGCAGTGAAAAAGTACGTGCAGGAAAAGCAGCTGCCCCCGGGTTACTCGTTTCAGATCTGGGGTGACACATCCGTTGAGGTGCGTGAGCGCCTGGATCTGCTGTTGCGCAATGGAATGCAGGGACTGATTCTGGTGTTTGTGATTCTGTCGCTGTTTCTGGACCTGAAGCTGGCTTTCTGGGTGGCCGTGGGCATTCCAATATCGCTGCTGGGGGCCTGTGCAGTGCTGCTGCAGTTTGACCAGACGCTGAATATGCTGTCGCTGTTTTCATTCCTGATTGCACTGGGAATCGTGGTGGACGATGCGATTGTGATTGGCGAGAACGTGTATACGCATCGGGCACTGGGAAAAAGTCCTTTGCAGGCGGCGATTGACGGGACGATCGAGGTGGTGCCTTCGGTGTTTTCCTCGGTGGCGACGACGGTGTTCGCCTTTGTCCCGATGTTTTTTGTTACGGGAGTGATGGGCAAGTTCTTTGCGGTGATGCCGCTGGCGGTGATTGCCATTCTTACAATTTCGCTGACGGAGGCCTGCTTTGCTCTGCCCTGTCATCTGGCTCACGATTCCGGTCGACCGTCACCGCTGACCGGCTGGCTGAATTCCGGAACCACGTATGTACTCGAGACATTTCTGCGAGTGATTTACGGGCCGATCATTCGATTCTGTGCGGCGTTTCCGGCAATCACCGTCAGTCTGGCAATGACGTTTCTGCTGCTGACAGCGGCTCTGGTGACCAGCGGCACTGTGCCTTCCATTTTTTTTCCGAAACTGGATGCACCGGAAGTCATTTCGACGGTGATCTTCCCGGATGGAACTCCGGCGCGAATTACCGATGCGGCGACTCAGCGAGTTGAGCAGGCGATTCAGGAGATCAATCAGCGATACAGTGTGCCGGGGCGTCCGCTGGTGCGCATGACTCATCGCATGGTCGGGCTGGTCCGCGACAACATGCCGGGCGGAGGTCAGACGACGGAGGGCAGTCATGCGGGAACCGTCTACGCTGAGCTGGTGGACGGGGCATTGCGGGACGTGACCAGCGAGCAGGTGGTGCAGGAATGGCGAGCGGCGGTCGGGAAGATACCCGGGGCAGAAACGCTGACGTTTGGCTCACAGTCACGAGGTCCGGGTGGCAAGCCGATTGAATTCAAGCTGCTGGCGGCGACGGAAAACATGCGGCAACTGGAGCACGCGGTTGAGGAAACGAAGCAGCGACTGGCCGGCTTTCGGGGAATCTACGATGTGGCCGATGATTCCACTCCGGGGAAATGGGAACTGCAGCTTCGGGAAAAGCCGGGGGCACAGGCACTTGGCGTCCCATTGGACAGCATCGCGCGCACGGTGCGAGCTTCGTATTACGGTGAAGAAGTGATGCGACTGCAGCGGGGTCGGCATGAGGTCAAGCTGATGGTGCGGTATCCGGAGTCAGATCGGCAGTCGTTGTCTCGTTTTGACGACATCCGAGTCGATGCCGGCGACGGGATTCAGCGGCCGATTACGGAACTGGCCGACGTCGCTGTCACTCGCGGCTATTCCGAGATCAACCGGATTGACCAGAAACGATCCATCACAATTTCGGCGGATATCGATGAACAACTGGGGAATGCCAAGGAGATTGTTGCCAGCATGCGGAGTGACTTCATGCCGCAGTTGCTGCAGAAGTATCCGGGGCTGCGAGTTCGCTGGGAGGGTCAGCAGGAGCAGGACGAGGAAAGCGTTCGCAGTCTGGGGATCGGCCTGTTCATCGCTCTGATCGCCATGTACGTGCTGCTGACGATGGAGTTTACTTCGTATGGTCAGCCGATGGTGGTGATGGCCATCATTCCATTTGGTATCGTCGGGGCCGTGATTGGTCACTGGATCATGGGGATTCCGCTGACGCTGTTCAGCACTCTGGGGCTGGTGGCCCTGACGGGCATCGTAGTTAATGACTCCATCGTGCTGGTGGACTTCATCAACGGGGCAGTTCGCAGCGGCATTCCGCTGGAGCAGGCAGTGCTGCAGGCAGGCAGCCGCCGCTTTCGTCCGGTGCTGCTGACTTCACTGACCACGATCGCCGGACTGGCGCCAATTCTGACGGAAACTTCCTTTCAGGCACAGCTGGTGATCCCCATGGCTGCCAGCCTGTGTTTCGGCCTGGCCACCAGCACGGTGCTGGTGCTGGTACTGGTGCCCGTGTTCTATCTGATTTATGCTCGGATCTTCGGAGTGTCCGTGGATGCTGTGACGGTCGCCGAACGCGGTGCACAGCCCCCGGCGGAAAGCCTTTCAGCCGCGGGAACTGTTGCCTCCGGCTGAAGTGTGGTGTGCGGAAAAGGAGTGCTGGGATGAATCTGCTGGTGGCGTTCACATGTGCCTTGCTGCTGGCGGACGAACCGGTCACGGATTGGCAACAGTTTCGGGGACCTGCGGGGCAGGGAATCGCAGCATCATCGCGGCTGCCTGTGACGTGGTCCGACCGGCGGAACATTGTCTGGAAAACACCGATCCTGGGCCTTGGATACTCCTCACCCGTGGTCCGTGGTGACCGTGTCTGGCTGACCACTGCGGTACCGGACGAGGGACGCCTGCTGGTGCTGGCGCTGGACCTTGCCAGCGGCCGGCAGTTGCTGGAAGTGCCTGTATTTCAGCACGACAAACTGTGGGCCATCCACTGGAAGAACAGTCACGCGTCTCCCACGCCGGTGCTGGCTGATGGTCGCTGCTACGTGCACTTCGGTTCGCACGGCACGGCTGCACTGGACGAGGACGGCAGGGTGCTGTGGAAGCAGCGACTGCTGTACTATCACCACCACGGTCCCGGCAGCAGTCCGGTGCTGAGCGGCAGGACTCTGGTTCTGATCTGCGATGGTCTGGATCATTCGTTCTATGACGATCGCGTGATTCCTGAACCGATTGCTCCGCAGTTCGTCGCGGGCCTTGATGCGGACACCGGAGACATCAAATGGCTGACGCGACGGGAGGGTCGACACTCCTATGCCACACCTCTGGAAATTACGGTGGAGGGCAAAAAGCAGGTCGTGTGTCCCGGGGGCAGTTTCGTTGCGGCCTACGATCCGGAAACGGGGTCCGAGCTGTGGCGCGTCCGTCACAATGGTTATTCGCTGGTACCGCGTCCGGTATTCGGACATGGACTGGTTTTCGTCTGCACCGGGTATGATGAGCCCACGCTGCTGGCCATCCGCCCCAACGGCAGTGGCGATGTTACAGACTCACACGTGGCCTGGAAGTCGGATGACGCCGTGCCACTGAATCCATCCCCCGTGCTTGCTGATGATGCACTGTTGACGCTCAGTGACAATGGTGTGTTGACCTGCTACGAGGCGACAACGGGAAAAGTACGCTGGAAAAAACGGGTGGGGGGAAGCTATTCGGCGTCTCCACTGCTGGCCGGGCAGAAACTGTACATGCTGAATGAATCCGGTACGACACTGGTTGCGAATGTCGGTGGCAGCTACAAGCTGCTCTCCAGAAATCTGCTGGATGGTCGCACGCTCTCATCGCCGTCGGCCGCCGGCCACTCGCTGCTGCTGCGTACCGATTCCCATCTGCTGCGCATCGAGGGTGCGGCGGGTGATGATGATTCGCCGGACGCTGCGGCCGATGACACAAAACAATCCTCAGACAACGACGCGGAGACCAGCGTGGAGCCGGCCAAGGAGTCCGGAATTCGAATTCGAGGCACTTCCAAAAAGCCGAATCCCTGAACCACAGGTCAGAGCATGGACAGGACATTGCCACTGTTGGCAGGGCTGACAATTGACTCCGGCATACTGCCGTGGCTACTGCTGTTTGTGCCGGTTACACTGTTCATGCTGCGGGATATGCGCATCGCCAATGCCACCTGTCTGCTGCCCGCCCTTGCGTGGGCCACGGCATCGTGGTTCACCGGCGATCGGGAACTTTACTTCGCCTGCAGTCTGAGCCTGGCCACGGCCATGATGCTGACTGAATACGGCAGGATCGCCCTGACCGGAACACTGTGGGCGGTCGCACTGATGGCGGAATTCGTGCTGATCCGGTACCTGCAGCAGGCCACGGGGCGAGTCCTGATGGTCGAGTCTTTGTCCGCTGCCGGTATCCTTGTGTTCGCCGCCATTGCAGCGCGCATCAGTGGACCTGGAACAGCATCGCGACTGTATGTGATTCTGCTGTCATCACTGCTGTCCTGCTGGACGCTGGCCATCTGACCGGGCTGTCAGCCGATCAGTTCGCGGAGGGGAGCCCCGTTATCCAGCAGGTACTGTGGTCGACCGGTCGGGTCATTGATGGTAGTCGTGCGGGCGTCAATTCCCAGTGTGCTGTATAGCGTGGCAAAGATGTCCTTGTACGTTACCGGGCGAGACGTTACATCGTCACCGGTCCGATCAGTGCTGCCAATCACCTGACCGGTCCGCAATCCGCCACCGGCCAGCAGCGCAGGCCCGGCCTGCGGCCAGTGGTGCCGACCTCCGGTTTTCGGATCAATACGCGGTGTCCGCCCGAATTCTCCCCAGACCACGATCGCCACCTGATCCAGCAGACCACGTTCTTCCAGATCGGTCATCAGCGCCTGCAGACCAAAATCCACAATCGGCAACAGGTTCCGCATCCGGGGAAAGTTGTCCGAGTGCGTATCAAAATCGCTGATGGAAACGCTGACACAACGCGCCCCCGCTTCGATCAGCCTGCGCGCCAGCAGAAACTTCCGCACCGACTCGGGCCCTTCGCTGGTTGTTGACTGTCGACCGGCCGACGCCGGCGCCGTGTATCGATCCAGTATCGCCGGATCTTCCCGTTCCAGATCCAGCGCTTCGGCCAGTCGACCGGACAGCAGAATACCGGCTGCCTGGCGACCGAACTGATCCATGGCCTCCATCATGCCGGAATTATCAGCACTGCGACGCAGTCGATCAAGGCTGCCCAGTAACTGCTGACGCTGCCCCAGTCGCTGCTCGGTCAGCGCAGGATTCAGTGTCAGGCTGACAGTATGATCCTTCCCCAGCCGCGTCAGTTCGCCTTTCATCCCCGCTTCCAGTTCACGATGGAACATCTGCGAAATGTCGGGACGAAATGGCTGCATCGAAGGGCCCAGGAATCCCGGGCGAGCACTTTTCCGGACAAGCGGTCGCCCCTGCATCAGATCAATGAAGGCCGGGGCCGTATCGGCGCTGCTGCTGAGCAGTTTTGAAACCACACATCCCACCGCCGGACGACCTCCCAGCGACTTCAGATCCGCCTCAGCATAGCCGCTTTGACACTGAAACGCGTCATGAGCCCCCGCTGAACCGGTCAGTGATCGGATAAAGGCAAAACGATCGGCCAGCGCAGCCAGTCGCGGCATCAGTTCGCAAATCCGCAGCTCAGGAAGCCTTGTAGCAATCGAATCAAATTCGCCCCGTATCTCCACCGGAGCTTCCGGCTTCGGATCAATCGTATCCAGATGCGGCGGGCCACCATCCAGATGAATATTGATGATCGAACGCCGGGTGGCCCGCTGGCCCGCAGACGACTCGGCCTGCAGCAACTGCGGCAACGACACGGCCGAAGCACCCAGTGCTCCCACCTGGATCATGCCCCGGCGAGTCATCCGCTGGCTGGCCGCATTCAGATTCAGTCGCAACATCTGAGCCTCCACTTCAGTCTTTCCCGAACTATCGGCTGCCCGCCCCCGCAGCAGCAGCCGATTCCACCAGCTGCTGCAGTCGCGTCAGATCAATCTGCTGGCCTGCTGCCGGATACGGAAACCCACCCACACTCCACTCCTCCGTAAACTCTGCCGTCTGCCCCGGCTCAAGTCGCTCACGCGGACCAATCGGCTCCAGCTCAATCATCCCGCCCTGCTGCGGATACCAAACAGACAGTGTCAGCCCCGCTGCCTCGTTGTAAACCCGATCCGGATACGCCGCAAATCGCTTGATGAACACACGGTTCGAAGGCTGCACATATGCCAGCCAGCCACCATAAGTGTCGAACCCCAGTTTCGGTCGACGCGGCGGTGCCAGAATCTCCAGAAAGCCGTCCCGCTCACGAATCCTGTCATCCACCGCCGAAGGATTGATCCCCTGCTCCTCGTACATCACATACTTCGACGGAAATCGACTGGGTCGCGAGCCCAGCGGAATCACACAAATCCCGCCTCCCGGCGAAAACGATCGCCCCCAGTGACAATACTCCACAACCCGATCACTGGTATTCATAATCACCTGGCGACATTCCAGCACCGCACTGCTGACAGTTGCCGCAGAATCACCAGACGGTCGAGCAACCAACGGTCGCAGTCGAAAATCACGCAGCAACTGCACTCCCGTCGCCTCGTCACGCAAACTCACCAGCCGGGCTGCAGCAGGCCCTGTAAGCTCCCAGCTCCACGGTCCCGACCAAAGCGCTGGATGCTTCGGAATCACAAGCTCAGGACCGATATCAAAGCGACCGGCCGAGGCCGACGGCGGAGTTCCCGGTCGCCAGTTCCGCTCACGTTCGTCCACAAACATCATCTCGTCACCATCCGCCGAAAAACTGACCACACGGCCGCCAGCTTCCGGACACAGGACCGCGCGAGTGCTGCCCAGCTGCAGATGTACGGCATTCTGATATCCCAGAAACGGAGCAACTCGCGGCGATTCCCCTGGAATCCCCCGATAACCTGTGATCACAGCCTCGTTGAAAGCGTCCCGGACTTCCGATGCATCACTGTTGCCGAACTCCGTCCGCTGGATCATCAGTAACAGCACCAGACCACGCGCGGGATCCACCCATGCCTGAGTTCCCCACGCGCCACCGTGACCAAAGGTTCCAGGAGACAGCAGGCGAGTCACCCCCTGCGGACGCTGCACCACACACCAGCCCAGTCCCCACGCGTTCCCCGGAGTAAACCCGGTCACCAGATCACCGGTCTGAGGCGCCAGCATCTGACGAACCAGTTCCGTGTTGCCCACAATATTTGCCTCGGCCCCCTGCTGCGCACGCAGAATCGCCTGAAAGAATCTGGCCATATCATCAGCCGTCGAATACAGCCCACCCGACGGATTGGGCATCCGCTCCTGCGTCGGATTCGGAATTTCCACTGGCTGCAGCGTACCTTCAGCCCCCGGACGATACGTCACCGCCAATCGCCCGGACTGTTCCGCTGTCAGTACAAACGCGGTGTCACTCATCCCCAATGGCTCACAGATCTGCTTCTGCAGATACCGCTCATAGGGCATCCCGGACACCACCTCCACAATTCGCCCGGCCACCGTCAGTCCACTGCTGTACTGCCAGCGACTGCCCGGCGCCGACTGCAGGGGCTGAGCCGCAAGAGCATCAACTTCCTGCGCCAGCGTACGGTCGCCACTCAGCCCCGACGAACCCGCCAGTCCGGCCGTGTGAGTCAGTACATCCCGAATGGTGATCTGCCGCACCACTGTCCCGTCCTTCAGCCGCAGGTCAGCAAAGGCAGGCAGGTATTTCGACACCGGATCAGTCGGCTGAACTTTCCCCGTCGCCACCAGTTGCATCAGGGCAGTGGCAGTCATCGGCTTCGTCATCGACGCCACTCGAAAAATCGTATCGCGTTCCATCGCACGACCGCTGGCCAGATCAGCCTGACCATGCGCTGTCGCCAGCACAACAGACTCCGCATTCGCCACCAGCGTCACGGCTCCGGATATTCGCCCGGCCGCGATCAGTCGGGTCATTTCGGCAGAAACGCGACTTTCCAGGTCGGGCGACCACTGAGACTGCTGGCCAAAGGCCGGCGCCGCAAACACCACGGACAGTACAGTCATCAACAGCAGACGCGGAAACTTCTGAAAAACACTCATTGGGCTGGATCCGGAACAGGAATCAGGACACGGGACCGGGAGCAGGCAGTTCAAACACATGAATCGGAGACGTATTGGCGGGGTAGATGCCTTCTTTGGCCATCGACTTTTGCTGACCATAAGTGCCTTCGTTCGCCAGCACGGCAACCTGCCGCCCCAGCGGATGCAGCGCTGCACTGTGGCAGTTGGCCAGTGGCTGAGGATTCAGACAGAAAGGAGCTTCGCCGGCAGTTCGATGCAGAAAAAATCGACCGCGTCCCGGCTGCCCGCTGCAGACCCCCATCCAGTAATCTTCAGGGTGCCACAGCACCTGATGCACAAATCCTTCCTGGTTGTCACCCAGCTTCAGCTGCTGCAGTACAGCACCATCCGCAGCGTTGATCAGACGCAGGGACGGAACGCCCTGCACGAAGCCCCCGTTCTCCGGAATGCAGCCGGCAGCGGCAAGGACAGAACCGTCCCCATTCCACGCCAGCCAACGCACTCCGCCAACTTCCTGGATGTACGACAGCTTGTAAAACTCGGCAGCATCCCACGTCGTCAGATGCTTTCCAGCACGCAGATCGAACACATGAATTCCGCCCCGCAGATCTCCCACCGCCAGTCGCTGACCATCCGGATGGCAGGCTACAGAATACAGATCCTGCCCACCTCCGGAAAACTGCCTCAACAGTGAGCCGTCAGCCGGATTCCACAGACGCACCATCCCATCAGCGCCACAACTGGCAAGGCAACTGCCGTCAGGAGTCATAGCGAGGGCTCGCAGCCAGCCGGCATGAGCCTCCGCGTGCTCCCATTGCGGTCGCTCCACAGTCGGCGTCAACGACCAGCAGGCAAGCCGGCCCCAGGTGTCGGCCGAGATCAGCCACAGGCCGTCTGGCGAAATCTCCAGACTGCTGACCCAGCCATTGTGACCCGCCAGCGGTGGCAACACTTCAGATACGCTGGCATCGGCAGACTTCACATCGGCAGCCGGAACGGGCAAACCGGCAGATGGCAGACGCCAGCGATGAATCCGGCCGTCACGCCCCGCCGCCAGCAGCAGACTGCCATCGAGGCTGTAACGCAGCAACGACAACTGACACGAAGTCGGAATCTTCGCCAGTGCCCGCAGCTCTGCCTGTGAATGATGTATCCCGTGCATGGTTCCAGTCAGATTCAGTTGTCAGAACACAGATTTTCAAACCAACAGCTCAGCCACCGGGTGACAGTGCTCGTGAGCTATCGGCAGCGGTTGTCCGTGATTGTCCCACGCCACTTCACGACTGTTGATCCCCAGCGCGGTGAACCACGTGTGAAACATATGGCCGATGTCGTATGGCTCGGACGTCACCCACGTCCCCTGGTCGCTGGTGCTGCCAACGGCAATTCCCCGACGCACACCGGCCCCCGCCATACACAGCGACCACGCCTCCGGCCAGTGATCACGACCCAGATGCCCGTTCACTCGCGGAGTACGCCCGAACTCACTCATCGCAATCACCAGCACCTGATCCAGAAGACCGGATTCAGCGAGATCCGAGATCAGCGCCGCGAAGGGCTGATCAAATCGCCGCACAAGGCTCAGACTGCCGTTGAAGTTGTCGCCGTGAGTATCCCAGCCGTAACTGTTGACCTTCACAAACTGCACACCGGCTTCCAGCATCCGCCTTGCCAGCAGCATGTGACGCCCCAGATCATGTGTCCCGTATCGCTGCACGTCAGCCGACGAAAATGTGGACTCGTCAAACAACTGACGCCGCTGCATCAGTTCCAACCCCATGCTGTAAACAAATCCGTTGGCTGCAGTACTGGCCGCCGGACGCCCACGCGCATACTGACGGTCCGCAAACGCCCGAATGTCCATTCGCTCCTGCAGAAACCGGTCGCTGACATCAGCGTGCTGCAGCAGATTCTGCGGTGGCTTGCCGTCACCAAATGCCAGTGAACCGTACTGCGGTCCCAGAAAGCCGGCGTCCTTGTGCATGAAACCGCCACTGAGCGGCTTGATCCAGACATAAGGAGGCAGGCCACTGGCATTCGGCCCCAGCAGCTTCGTCACCGCCGAGCCGAAGTATGGATAAACAACGCCGCGGTCCTGCGGGTCACCCCGCTGAATCCGATCCACACCCGACGAATGAGCGTTATCCTGAGTACACAAACTGCGAACAATCGCCAGATGCTGCATCTGCTGCGCGGTCTGCGGCAACAATTCACTGAGATGAATGCCCGGCACGCTGGTGGGAATCGCTCGAAACGGGCCACCGAATTCCGTGTTGGGCTTCGGATCCCAGCTCTCCAGCTGACTGATGCCGCCATCCAGCCAGATAAACAGCACCTGTTTTGCCGAACGCTGAAGCAACGTGGCATGCACTGCCGGATCAAACAACGGCAGCGCAGCCGCAGCAGTACCCGTCGCCGCTGTACCCAGCCAGCGACGACGGGAGAACTGATGCTGATCTGACTGACAATGCGGCTGCAACATGCTTCTGTGATTCAGTACTTCAGTGATTCAGACAAAACTCAGTGGACGCCAGCAAACCCCAGATCAGATTACTGATGGCCTGCTGCCGAATTTCCCGACGCTGAGCCAGATACTCGCACACAAACCGCACTTCCTCAGCTTCAGGTACACGGCTGAGCACTGCACGGTACAATTCATCGGCCACAGCTGTGTCATCACTGCTGATGGCCAGTCGCTCCGCCAGATTTCCACCACGAGGCTGAATCTGTTCCTGCATCAGCGGATCATTCAGAACGAACAACGCGGCTTTCAGTGACGGTGAAAATTCCAGTTCCGGCTCACCCGGAATGTTTCCGAAAGCCTTCACAAACGCATCAGCCCGCTTCTGCTCAGCCTCAGACGCTGCGTCAGCAATCGCAGTCGGGGCTCCGGCGCCACAGGCCGTCAGCACACTGGCCAGCAACTGCTCGGCCGACAGACGTTTTTCCCGGCCGTACTGATACAGCACTGCCTCAGCAGCCGCGCCGCAGGAACTGCGCTGGTACGCGTCGCTGAGCGCCATCTCACGCAGCACCGGACGGAGCCGGAAACCCGCCGCTGTTACCGCATCAGCAACAGCCGACAACAGCTCCGGATGAGTGGCCGGATTATCATCATGCAGCTGATCCAGCGGATTGACAAGCCCCGAGCCAAACATCACGAACCACAGTCGGTTGGCAAGATTCTCTGCAAAGCGGCGATTGGTGGCTGCCGGCAGCGATTGAGCAATCAGTTGCAGTCCGCGAAACTTCGGGACCCCGGGAAAATTCTTCGCCCGATCCGGTGCCACGGCAAATTCCTGACCCGACTCAAACTGCGGTATCTCCTGCTCAACACCAAACGGGACCCGCGGACCCACCAGCAACGGCTGCTTGTCAAACACCGACATAAAGTCCGTCTTCTTCGTCAACGGCTTCTCAGCAACAGCCGGAAACTTCACGTCCGTTCGAATCGAGGTGTTCCGGTACACCGTGTACAACCCCTGAAACTCAATCTGACGGTAATCAGAAATCGTCAGATGATCGTGACACTGAGCACACTGCAGGTCGCAGCCCAGAAACAGACGACCGATATCGCGAGTCAGTCCGGGATAGTCCGTTTCCTGCTGCCCCACCTTTTCCAGACGCCTCGTGATGAACCACGCAGCCCCCCGGATCTGCTCCGGTGCTTCCTGAGGATCGAGGATTTCACGAACCAGCTGATCCCACGGCTTCTGCTGAGCAAATGACGTGCGAAGAAACAGCGTCCACTCCGGATGATCCCCACGACGCTCCATCAGCATCACATGAAACAGGTCAGCCATGCGCCGACTGTGCTCAGGACTGTCCAGCAGGCGATCCACAAGAACAACCCGCCGCTGCGGATCCGGATCACTGAGAAACTTTGACAGCTCAGCCACGGTCGGTATTCGACCGGCCAGATCCAGCGTCACTCGACGACAGAATTCCGCATCACTGCTGACAGGCCCGGGAGCCACCTGGGCCACAGCCAGCGACTGCTGCAGCAGGGAATCAATCCGCTGAGCAAGATCGTCAGCCGTCACTATCTCTATCGGCCGGAACCACACAAGCAGCAACAGCAGCACAACTCGCAGCAGTCGCAGCGGCCGGGCAAAACAGGGGGCTGAATGATGCTGCAAACCGAACAACGGAAGCCTCCGACAAAATCTGCCGCAGACGCAACATGCGACTGAAGGACCACTTCACTCACTTCCGGAACTCCCAGACCTTAGCCAATTCACCTTACTGAAACAATCCCACGGTCAGGAAAAGCGACTGTTGTTTTTCCGCTACGCGCCGTTAACTTCGGACCGATGCAGCCCGTTGGGCAATGAACGAGCACGGATTTTTATTGCAATTCGCTGATTTGCTGATCTCCGTCGCAGACCACTGCAACCTTTGATCCTGACAGCCTGGTTGTCACGGGCCACCCCATTCATCAACGTGGTCGAACCACGGGGGACACACCTGCAATGCCGTTTGGGAGGGCGAAGCTCCCGCTGAGCCGATCAATTTGGCT
>Ga0078894_10001896_pt1 | contig 15693 bp, 14 predicted proteins | sample LauGreSu1BDMLBSD_2_FD_67506 | JGI IMG/M metagenome (GOLD analysis project Ga0078894, IMG submission 67506) | Freshwater lake microbial communities from Lake Michigan, USA - Su13.BD.MLB.SD (version 4) (version 4) | ecosystem: Environmental > Aquatic > Freshwater > Lake | place: Lake Michigan... | reverse complement strand
GGGCGGCTTCATTTTGCGAACCAATGGCGAAGACGCCAGCGACGCCGAGCTTGGCGAAGACATCGCCTACCTGCGCAAGACCTGGGCGCGCATTCGTGATGCCGCCACGCGCTTGCCGCCCATGTCCTTGTTGCACCAAGACCTGAATTTGTTGCAACGGGTGCTGCGCGACTTGGTCAGCGAAGTCACGCAGTCCATTCGCTTGGACTCGCGCGAGCAGTTTGAAAAACTGCTGGTCTTTGGCCGGGAGTTCATGCCTGCGGCAGCGGGCAAGCTGCAGCACTACAAGGGTGAGCGCCCCATCTTTGACCTGTTCGGTGTGGATGACGAAATCTCCCGCGCGCTGGGCCGCCGGGTGGATTTGAAATCAGGGGGCTACCTGATTGTCGACCAGACCGAGGCCTTGACCACCATCGATGTGAACACCGGCGCCTATGTGGGCGCGCGCAACTTTGATGACACCATCTTCAAGACCAACCTCGAAGCTGCCGGTGCCATTGCGCGCCAACTCCGCTTGCGCAACCTGGGCGGCATCATCATTGCCGACTTCATCGACATGTTGCGCGAAGAGCACCGTGACGCTGTTTTGCAAGAGTTCCGCAAACAACTCGCGCGCGATCGGGTCAAGACCATGGTCAGCGGCTTTTCGCCGCTGGGACTGGTGGAGATGACACGCAAGCGAACCCGAGAGTCGCTGGCGCACATGCTGTGCGAGCCGTGTGAGATGTGCCAGGGCAAAGGCATTGTGAAAACCGCGCGCAGCGTGGCCTACGATATTTTGCGTGAAATCTTGCGGGAAGCCCGCCAATTCAGCCCCAAGGAATTCCGTGTTGTGGCCTCGCCATCGGTGATCGAAATTTTGTTGGATGAGGAGAGCCAGCATCTGGCCGGACTGAGCGACTTCATTGGCAAGCCGATTTCGCTGCACCGAGAGGCGGGGATGGGGCAGGAACAGTACGATATTGTGCTGATGTGAGAAAGCTCCCAGCATGCGCATCGCAGTCTTGAATCGCAGTTTCTCCAAGACCGGGGGTGGGGCGGAGAGCTATTCCGTGGCCATTGTGCAAGCGTTGGCGCAAAGGCACGATATGCATGTTTTTGCCCAGGAGACGGATCAGCCTGTTGCGGGGGTCACGTACCACCGCGTCCCCTGCATCAGCCCAAAGCCGCGATGGCTTAACCAGTGGTTGTTTGCGCTTGTGACTTGGTGGAAAACACGTTCAGGGTTTGATGTGGTGCACTCCCATGAGAACACGTGGCATGGACAGATTCAGACCATTCATGTCAGGACGGTGCACTACAACCTGTTCCATTCGCCGGGGCGATGGCGCAGACTCCGGGGTTGGATCAAAACCTTTCTGAGCCCTCGTTTGCTTTCTTATGTTTTTTTGGAAGCCAGTCGCTTTCGAAACTCGGCACAGCGGCAGATTGTGGCGGCATCTGATCAGTTGAAAAACGAATGTCAGAACATTTTTCCAAGTTGCAAGCTGGCAGGGTGGACAACGGTGGTTCCTGGCGTGACATTGCCCGAACAGCATCCTGGCACGGATCGACCTCGCGCCATGCTTGGCCTGCCCCTTGGGGTTCCTTTGATACTCTTTGTGGCCAATGATTACGAACGAAAAGGTTTGGACACCTTGCTGCAGGCCTTGGGCACCCTCGATTCAGATGTGCATTTGGCAATCGTTGGTCACACAGGTCAACGCGCGCGATACCAAGAGCGCGTGACACAAATGGGCTTGAGCGAGCGTGTTCATTTTCTGGGATCGCTGACGGACATGACTTCCGCCTATTTTTCGGCCAACGTTCTGGCCCACCCGTCACGGCAAGACAGTTATGGCATGGTTGTTTTGGAGGCGATGGCCCACCGATTGCCGGTGATTGTCAGTAGCGCTGAATATTGCGGCATCGCGAGTGATCTGACGCACAGCGACAATGCGTTTCTTTTGGCCAATCCCTTCGATGCCAGTGCGTTGGCTCAGCAACTGAGTGAGGCGCTGGCAATGGATGCTGCCACTCGGCGTCAGCTTCAAGCGCAGGCTTTACAGTTTGCGCGTCAACATTCCTGGCAAGCCGCGGCTCTGAAATACGAGGCCATCTACCAGCATGCCGTCTCTCTCTCCAAATCATGAGTGCTGATCGTGCGCAACGTTGGCTGATTCTCTCGCATGCATTCAACATGGATGGAAGAGCCTCAAGTCAAACCATCACGGACAAAATTCCGCACATTCTCAATGCTGGCGTTGAAGTGGTCGTGCTGAGTGGTGTCTCGGGTCTTCGTGATGCCCATTTAGAGCACCATCAGCTTTGGCCTCTCGGACCTGCAGGGATCAAATTCGAGCTTCGGCATGTGCTGCGACGCAAGTGGGGCCATGGTTTGGCGTATCGCATAGGGATGACGCTTGCTTCGGTGCTCTTGTTGCCGGGCATTTTTTTGGAAAAATTATTTCGCCCAGTCGAAAGCTCTTGGTCATGGTACCTGACGGCTTACTTGAAAGGCTTGTCGTTGATCCGTGCCAGCCGATTTGACATGATTTATTCCACGGGTGGCGCCTTTGCGGCTCACCTTGCTGCGCAAGCATTGAGTCGTCGTACGGGACTGCCCTGGATGGCAGAAGTACATGATCCTTTTGTGACGCCTGGCCAGCCTGTGCGTTCTGCCCAAGCGCGCATGCAATGCAAGGTCGAAAAGATCATTTGCACGGAAGCAAGCTTGGCCGTTTGGTTCACGGATCAGGCGTTGGCCAGTGCCAAAGCAAGGCACCCTCAGTTGGGCGCACGCGGAAAAGTCTTATTGCCCGGGATCGATCAGCCCTTTGTGGCTGGCTTGCCGGCACGCACGGCCTCTTCCAAGCTGATCCTTGGTCATTTTGGTTCCCTGTCAGAAACGCGTAACCTGGTTCGCATCGTGGAAGCGTTTGAGCACTTGCGGGTGCATGCCCCAGAAGTTCTGCAGGATATTGAACTGCATATTTATGGTGGCCCCTTGGACGTGATCTCAGCCAAGAGAATCCAAGCCTCTGCGAGTCGCTCGCATTTTCGTCACTTTGGTCGCGTAGAAGCAGATCCCGAGTCTGGCCTTACCGGGCGCGAGCGCATTTTGCAGAAGATGCGAAGCGTGGATGTTTTGCTTCTGTTGCACGGAGAGGAGCCTATTTGCGAGGAGTACATCCCCTCCAAAATGTACGAGTACCTGTGGATGCAGCGCCCCATCCTGGCGCAAGTTCATCGCAATCCACAAATGACAGCCATGCTCAAGACTCAAGGACATCAGGTCGTTGAGACAGGGTTGCATGCTGAAACGGCGCATGAAGTGGGGCGTGAAATGGCCGACGCTTTGACGACGCTTTGGCATGCATGGAAATTGACGGCATTGCCTGACAATGGGCGCCAAAGTCCGCTGACCACCAAGGCCACAGTGGATCAACTGTTGGCGATGACCGAGAACCTGCTCAGATCGAGATGATTTGAAACTCACACATCTCTTGAATTCTTTTCTCAATGTTTTTTTCGTTGTCCCCGTACCATTTTTTGGGAATGACAACCAGTCCGCTTTCATTGAGCAAGCCTGCGGTGAGGCTGAAAGTGCTGTTGGAGCAGATCAAAATCCTAGCGTGCCGCATGATGAAGTGGGATGAAAAAGGGTCGATGTTGTCAAGGAAAACAATTTCAGGAAAGTGATTTCCCAATATCGCCTTGAGATCGCCTTCAATGGGGGAGTCTGAAAGAATGATGGCTTGATTTGCGATGGCTGAAAATTTTTTGGCAATGGACGCAAAGGTTTCATCGGCTATCAGGTGGCTTGCAACATTCACATAATCGCCGCGCCGAATGTGAATGCACAATGCTCGCGTGGTGATTTCAGGCACGAAAAACTTTGTCGCTTCTTCGGGCTTGACCTGAAACTTCTGGCGGATCATCGGTTTGGCCAAAGCGGCGATGGCTTGGCCCACCAGTTCCTCCCCATCGGCAAGCCTTGAGTATTTTTGCGTCGAAGTTTTAAATGATGCTGTCGTGAGCCCATATTGATCAAGTTGCCAAGGCCAGTGAGACAAAGCGCCTTTGACGCCGGCTTGCGCGATGTGCGCTGGCTTTGCAAAATAGCTCAAATCAGCATAGACAGGCATATTTTGCAATTCATGATCAAAGTAAACCGCCGCTTGCATGATTTGCGTTCCCATGCCACCAGCAAAAACGATCTCAAGTTCGCGGGTCTCTTTTTTTGTCAGCTTTGAAAAAAAACTCATGATGCTTCTGCGGTGGGGTGTGTGGGTTGGTAGGGGAGGCCAAGATCCTTGCAGACCGCTTGGACGATGGTGTTGGCGAAGGTGGCCGCGCTGAATTGAACTATTTCCTTGCTCGACAGAAAGGTTTTGATGCGATGTCTGTAGCCCTGGCATTCAAGTTCGGTCATTTGAGAAATATAACGATGGACTTCAGCCGTACTTTCGAACGATGATCTGTCAATGAAGCAGCCTTCTGGCACATATTTTTGGATATTGCCGGCGCCCCAATAAATGGGAATGCACCCGCATGTGAGGGCATCAAATATTTTTTCCGTGATGTAGTTGTCCAGCCCCGTGCTGTTTTCATAGCAGTAGGTAAAGCAGGACTTTTTGAGGACATCGGACTTGTGGGCAACTTCACCCTTGTAGCTGGGGAAGGGTGGTAATCCGAAGAGTTTGGATTTGGCTTGCGTCATGGACCTTTGCAGTCTGCCCGCCAGCTTGAAAGCTGGCGTGGCCTTGTCCCACCCCAGTCCGTAGAGCTCAAATTTTCCAGGTGCATGCTGTTCATACCAGCGTATCGTTTTCAGTCTTTCTTTGTACAAATCACCAGGACTGTCGGTTTTATAAGCTTTGTTGGCATTGATCAAGCAACTGTAGATGGTTCTTCTATCTGCGATTCCCCAATCATGTGCAAGCAAGGCGTGCGGGTACATGATGGGGACAACATTTGCCATGTCTTGAACGCGCAAATCCCAAGAAAACGCTTTGTCAAATTGCAGGAGATGATCCCTGTTGCAATTCAGCGGATTGATGTAGGGATTCTCCAATGCGATGAGGTACCTCGGCGTGCTGCCTTGCGCCAAGGGGCGGCCCTCCAGATGGATGTCAAAGCTGACCGGGTGCCCCTGATTGCAGTCGGGTGTGTTGATCTCGATCCCATTGGCAAGAAAGGTCTCTCTAAGGGCTCGTGGGATGTAGGTTGGGTTGTGCCTGTGAATGGGGTCATGAAGGCCAAACAATGAGTTGTTGGCATGGCCATCCGTGTAGATATTCGCGTAAATCAAACTGCTCTTCCCAACTTAATTCTGGCTCGGCTGATGAGGTTTTGATAGGTCGATCCTCTGAAATACCGAGCGATACGGTATTTCAGTAAAAAACTCTTCGCCAGGGTGTGTCGCTTGCCAAGCGCAGATTTGTTTTGCAGCAGGGGTTTGTAGATGAAGGCGATACGGTAGTCGTCCAGCAAGCCTTTTGCCAAAATCGTTTTTGGGGACTTCAAAAATCCCAGAAGCTTGAGACGGTCCATTCTGGACTCAGTCAAACCGTCATTCTGTCCATGCAGGCGGTAGACCATCAAAGGGGCCTTGACCCAAACGATGGGGGCGCGGTGGCAGAGTTGGATCAACCACGCCACATCACCATATTTGCCTGCGTGGGTCTCAAACCTCGTTTGGTGGATGATCTGTTTTTTGTAAACATAACCTGGGAACGGTGCAATCCCTGACTGGTTTCTTCCGAAATACTTTTCAACCAATTCTGAAGCGCTTTGAAGGGTGACCGAGGGACCGAGGGTGCGGAAAGACAGCCCCTCCTGGAGGATGCCATGGTCATGAATGTAGGCATTGCAGCCGATGGCCACAGCATCCGGATGCCGCGATATTGCCACATTCATGGTTTCTACGAAATCAGGCTGCATCAAATCATCATCGTGAAACAGACAGAAATGGCCCGTTGCAACTTCCTCAATGCACAAATTGAAATGCTCAAAAGCATTGAGGCCCGCAGGTCTTCTGACATATTGAACATGTGGGAAATGCGTTTTCGCCATCTGTTCAACGTCATCGTTCGTCGAGTTGTCGGAAATCACCAGCTGGTCTGCTGTGCATGATTGCGCAATGGCAGAGGCGATGGCTTTTCTCGCGTCATCGGGCCTGTTGTGGCAGAGTATGAAAAGGGTCAGCATGCAGCGCGTTCAGATTCTTCCTAGGCGACGGCGAAGACGCCTGCCAAAGCGGGAAAGAACATTTCCGCCCTCTTCAGGCCAATCCATATCGCGCTCCCAGGATGACTGATAAATCACGCCGCAGTAGAAGCTCGACAACTGTTCTGGGGTGATGCCCTTGCGGGTGTCCTTGTCGAATTGCCAAGCGTAGTGGTAAACCTTGAAAAAAGCCTGGCTCGGGTGCAATGGAATGGCTTGATAGGCCAACAGGGCTTCCCCATACCAGCGTGACTCGATGGGGCATGTGACGATGGCGTCGTGGAAGCTCATGCCTTTTGGCTGAAGGTAATTTTGCTCAAGGCTTGCCCAGACATCGCGGTGCCATACCAACGGGAAAGGGCCAAAGCTGTAGCGCTTTCCTGTCCTTTGGAACAGCCGTTGCATGGTGTCCGCCTCAGTCAAGAAGCTCTGAATCACGCGCTGTTTGCCATTTTGAAGGGCCGCGTCCATCAGTTCATGGGCTTCATCCAGCACAGAGTAAGGAAAGCCATCGCCGGCCAAAAAGTCACTGATATGAAAATCCCTGATGAAAATTGCATCTGAATCAAGGCACAGGTAAGACTCCGCAACATTCAAGCGCCAAAACTCTGATTTGACGATTTGCTGCGAAAGGTTTCCCGGCATTTGCTGAATTTTTTGCAGCTCAAGCCTGGGGGACGCCTTGATGATTTCTTCGTCTGCAGTGATGACGGCATTGAAGTTTTGGAGATGATTTTTAAAAAGATCCAGATCTGACGATGGAACACTGACATGAAAGGGTATGTCGTCCTTGTTGTGTTTTTGAATGCTGCGGGCAAGTCGCTCCACGCGAAGCAAGTCGGTCCTGTAACTTTTGCAATACAGAACGAATTTGCTCATGACCGCTTGCTTTCATAGTTTGTCATGACTTTCATCGCAAACAACGCCAGGTGGGTGGCGTGGGCAACCATGATGCGCGGCAACTCGTAGAACTCTGAGCCCTGAAAGACACGGCCACGGCGGGTGGTGGTCGCAGTCACATAGCCAGCGTCTTTGACCATTTGCACATGCGCTTGCGAATATTTGCCATAGGGGTAGCAGAAATGCCTGACTTCGGCGCCAATCAATTGCTCTAACTGTGTCTTTGAAATGCCTATTTCAGCACGCGCCTGTGCTTGCGAGACCGCGTCCAATTGAGCGTGTGACTGGGTATGCGAGCCTACATCCATGCCAGCGTTGTGCCATGCTTTCCAATCTGATGCAGACATCAGTGGTTTTTCTGGTACGCCGATCGCCCGATCCCACGCATTTGTTTTTCCAAGCAATTCGCTGATGCCGTAGCAGGTGGCTGTGAATCCGTTGGCTTGAAGCGCAGGCAGCGCGTGGGTCAAGTTGTTGAGGTAGCCATCGTCAAAAGTGATCCCCACCACCTTGCCCTGGCGAGTTCCATTCAAGTAGGGTTCCAAATCTTTCATGGACAAGCCTTGGTAACCCATGACTTTCAAAAAGCGCATCTGCCGTTGAAAGGCTTGAGGCTTGACCACCAAGCCGCGCAAAGGTGTACCTCGCTGCGGGGAAGCGTCAATTTGGTGGTACATGAGGATGGGGATGCTGGTCACTGCGTCATCCTCTGCAAATGCGCGTAATACCCTGCGCGAGTCAGCAATTCTTGGTGCGAGCCCTCTTCGACAATCTGCCCATGGTTCAGGACAAAAATTTTGTGCGCATGCTCTATGGTGGAGAGTCGATGGGCAATGACAAGCGTGGTCCGGTTCTTCATCAACTCGGCCAAAGCTGCCTGGACTTGATGCTCAGACTCGGAGTCCAGCGCAGAAGTCGCTTCATCCAGAATCAGGATAGGCGCATTTTTTAGAATGGCCCTTGCGATGGCAATGCGTTGGCGTTGACCGCCAGAAAGTTTGGCGCCGTCTTCGCCAATGCTTGTGTCAAAGCCCTCAGGCAAGGCCAGAATGAAGTCCAAGGCATTGGCGGCTCGCGCTGCCGCGGTCACTTCCTCCCTGGTGCAGTCGCGTTGGCTTCCCAGGGCGATGTTGGCGAAGATCGTGTCATTGAATAAAACCACGTCTTGGCTGACCAATGCAATGTTGTGCCGCAAGCTGTCCAGGCGTATGGCATTGATGTCCGTTCCATCCAGGGTGATCTGCCCTTCGCGGGCCACATAAAACCGTGCAAGAAGGGCGCTGATGGTGCTTTTGCCGCTGCCCGAAGCGCCGACCAAGGCAACCGTCTGGCCTGCGGCGATTTGGAAGCTGACATTTTGAAGCGCCGCATGTTCTGCCCCGGGGTAGGTGAAGCTGATGTCTTTGAACTCAATGTTGCCCAGCGCCCGTTCTATTTTGACAACCCCATGGTCTGGCTCGACTTCTTGATCAAGAAAAGCAAAGACGCTTTCGGCAGCAGTCCGCCCCCTTTGCACGATCGGGCTGATGGCGGTCAGTTGTTTGATCGGCGAAATCATCATCAACAAGGCCGTGATGAATGAGATGAAGCCGCCAGCAGAGGCGCCAGCATCGCCTGTCGTGCTGCTCAACGCCATGTAAATGATGGTGGCAACCGAGATCGAGGCTGCCAAATGCGTGATGGGGGTGATGGCCGAGGCGGGAATGGCCTCGCGCATCATGGATCGCCTGAGACGTTCAGACTCCAGGAGGAATCTTTCTTTTTGTTGTCTTTCACCGCCAAAAATCTTCACCACTTTTTGAGCAGAAACTGTTTCCTCAACCACATGGGACATTTGCCGGATGGCTTCAAGCGTTTTGCGGCTGGCTTGGCGCATGCGTTGGCCAAACGCACGGACAATCCAAGCGATGGCAGGTCCAATCAGGAAGCTGATCAGCGTCAACTTCCAATCCAGGTACAAAAGATAGGCCAAGAGCGCTAGGGCTGTCAGGCTCTCGCGAATCACTGTCACCAAGACGTTGGTCACGGCATCGTTGATGCGGCTGACATCCACCAGCATTCTTGAAATGAATTTGCTGCTGGACTCATCGCTGAAGACATGGGTCGGAAGGCGCAAGGTTTTCGAGAAAATTTCCCGGTGCAAATCGGTCACCAAGCGCGTGGAAACCCACAGCATCAGGTAGCTGGTCACAAATGAAAACAAAGCCCGCACGAGAAACAGCAAAACAATGCCCGCTGGGATCAGCCAAACCAGACGCGCGTCGGAAGTTTGGAACCCCTGATCGAGCAGGTATTTCATGATCGCGGGAAACACGGGCTCCGTGGCTGCCGTGCCAACCATGCCAATGACGGCCAAGGCAAACGCTCGCCAATACGGCCGGACGTAAGAGAGTTGGCGGATGTAGAGCGCTTGAGGTGCTGACTTCATGTCTTGGGGGAGGCGGTCGTGTGCTGGCTCAGCCCTAGCTTAGCGCGAATCTCCTGGCTGGCGAGGATGGCCTGAAGCCGGCTGACATTCTCCGCTGTCTGCGATCGGTCGCTTTCGGGATGCCAGAGGTGGAAGACGGCGGTTGCGTAACGCCCTTCTTTGTGGCGCACGCCCTGCCGAATGAGCCGAACAGCCAGATCGGCATCTTCGTGGCCCCAACCGTTGTAAGTCTCATCAAATCCGTTGATTTGCTCAAAGTCTTGGCGCCACATGGCCAAATTGCATGTGCGTGCTTGTTGCCAGCGTGTGGGCCGTTGCTTGCGCCAGGTTTGCCCTGGGACATACAGGCGGGGTAACCATCGGTTGCAGCGCCCCTGCCAACTTTGCCAGAGCCACTGGAGCATGGACCATGAGGCTACGGGTAGATCATTTGCAAGAACCTCATCGGTCAGCTGACTGGAGAGCAAAATTCGGTTCCCGGCCACAAACCAACCTGTTTCAGCCAGGCGAAGGTGCTTTTCAATGAAATCCTGCGCAACGATGCAGTCGCCGTCTAAAAAAATGAGGTAATCCGCATTGGAGGTCGCCACCGCCATGTTTCTGGCAGCAGCAGCGCGAAAGCCCTGGTCTGCCTGCCAAGCGTGTTTCAGGGGCAGCCGCCCTTGAAACTCTGCAACACAATCGGCTGTGGATTGGGTCGAGCCATCATCAGCAACGACGACCTCATCGGGCATCACCGATTGATTCGCCAAAGACGCCAGCACCTGTCGCAACGCATCGGGACGGTTGTAGGTTGTGACGATCGCAACAACCTTCATGGATCCAGTCTCTGGGGCGCGCGCAGGTACATCAGTTTGAGGTACCTGTAATACGTTCCCTCGGCATTGGAAACGGCCAAAATAAAGCCCTCACGGCCGTCCAGAAAACCTCTTTGAAAGATGTAGGTTCTCACAAAAGACCAGAGGCCGTGAGCAACGGCCTTGCCCAGCGATGCAGTTTGGCCGGCCTCCAGTTTCTGACGCGCGCCTTCGCTGGAGTAGTGATTGATTTTTTGCAGGACCTGATCCAAATTCTGAAAGCTATCGTGGTGCAACAGACCATGGAAAGCATGCAAGGGACCCGAGCAAAGCAATTTTTCATGAACGCGATCTTCTGAAAATACAGCTTGACCCCGCTGAAAGAATCGACAAACTGGATCGGGCCACCACCCAGAATGCCGCATGGGCCGCCCACAGTAGCTGGAAAGGCGGGGCAAGGTGCAAGCGGCCACAGGGCCAGGGGCAGTTAAAAACTCAGCGATTTCCAAGCAGAGATCGGGCGACACCCATTCGTCGGCATCAATCGACAAGACCCAAGGGCAGGTGGCGTAGGACAGGGCACGATTTTTTTGGATGCCAAAGCCTGGCCAGTCTGTTTCCACCACCAGGGTGGCCCACTGGCGCGCGATGGCCTGAGTGCCATCGCTGCTGCCGCTGTCCACCACAATGATTTCTTGCGCCCATTGGACTGCGCGCAATGTGCGTGCCAATCGCGGTGCTTCATTCTTGGTGATCATAATCACGGAGACAGGCAGCGATCGGGGGGGCAGAGGCATGTCTTGAGTCGTTGGGCAGGGGGGCAAACACCCGAAAAAGAGCATAGAGATGCTACCATATCGCACCTAGAAGGGGCGTGTTTGCGTCCCGTCACCTGGCTTTCAATGATCTCTCGACTGACTCGCCTTGTTTTTGGCCTGCTTGTCACACTTTGCTGTGGCTTGCCCAGTGCCTTCGCCCAATTCCGCGTCGACGTCTCCGGCGTCGGCCTGACGCAAGTCCCCATTGCCTTTGCGAACTTCCGCGACGAGCAAACTTCCCCTCAAAAGATCGCCGCCATTGTCCAGGCCGATCTGGAGCGCAGCGGCCAATTCCGCGGCTTGGCAGCAGGGCAGGTGCTGGATGAAACGTCGCGCCCGGACATCAGCGGCTTTCGCCAGAAGGGCGCTGATGCCCTTTTGACGGGGAGCGTGACCCGCCTGGCCGATGGTCGCTATGACGTTCGCTTCCGACTTTGGGACGTGGTCAAAAGCCAAGACCTGGGCGGCGCCAGTTATGCCGTGGTCACCGGCGATTTGCGGCTGGCAGCACACCGCATTGCCGACTTTGTGTACGAAAAGCTCACCGGCGAGCGCGGCGTGTTTTCCACACGCGTGGCCTATGTGACCAAGTCAGCCCAACGTTTCAGCCTCTGGATTGCCGATGCCGATGGCGAGAACGCCCAGGCCGCGCTGACCAGCCCCGAGCCCATCATTTCGCCCAGCTGGGCGCCCAACGGGCAACAACTGGCTTATGTGTCTTTCGAGTCCCGCAAGCCGGTGGTCTATGTGCATGATGTTTCCACGGGCAAGAGGCGTGTGCTGGCAAATTTCCGGGGCTCCAACAGCGCGCCCACCTGGTCACCCGACGGTCAGCGCTTGGCGGTGACCCTCAGCCGTGATGGCGGCTCCCAGATCTACCTGATTCCGGCCGCGGGCGGTGAGCCGCAACGCCTGACACAGTCCAACAGCATTGACACAGAACCGGTGTTTTCGCCTGATGGTTCCGCGATTTATTTTGTCAGTGATCGTGGCGGCTCCCCCCAGATTTACCGCATGCCGGCGCAGGGCGGACCCGTCCAACGGGTCACCTTCACGGGTAATTACAATATCTCTCCAAGTCTGAGTGCCGATGGCCGCTGGATGGCGTACATCTCCCGCGTGGGCGGGCAGTACAAGCTTCATGTGATGGACCTGAATGCCGACAAGGCCCAAGCCATCACGGAGACCTCTGCCGATGAGCGTCCCAGCTTTGCCCCCAATGGTCGCATGTTGATTTATGCCACCCAGGTACAAGGCCGCGAAGCCCTCATGACAACCACGCTGGACGGCCGAATCACGGCCCGTTTGGCGGGACAATCGGGTGACATTCGGGAGCCGCATTGGGGTCCCTTCCAAAATAAAATGAATTCAACCAAGGAAAACTGATGAAAAAATTTCTCCTCTCTTGTGCTGTGGTTTTGGCTTTGGCAGGCTGCTCTTCTGGCGTGAAGCTCAACGACGTGCCTGTGGAAGACAAAACCGGCACCACCGCCAGCACCAACGACGCGCCCAGCAGTGCGCAGTCTGGCGTGACCACGGTTCAAGCCGGCAAGGTGTCCAACATTGACCCAGGCCCCGCAGGCGTTGGCAAAGTGGTGTATTTCGACTTTGACAGCTTTGTCATCAAGGCCGAATCCCAGGCTCTGATCGAAGCCCATGCGCGCTACCTGCGTGCCGACAAAAACCGCCGTGTTTCCATTGAAGGCCACGCCGACGATCGCGGTGGTCGCGAGTACAACCTGGCGCTGGGCCAAAAGCGTTCCGAAGCGGTTCGCAAAGCGCTTGGCCTCTTGGGCGTGAGCGATGGCCAACTGGAGGCTGTGAGCTTTGGCAAGGAAAAGCCTGCTGTGCCTGGCAATGACGAGGCCGCTTACGCCAAGAACCGCCGCGCTGAATTCAACTACCGCTGAAGCCCTGAATGAAACGCTTTGCCTGGTGCTGGGTTGCCTTGAGTCTGTGGGGTCACCTGGGCGTGGCCCAGGCGGCCTTGTTCGAAGATGACGAGGCGCGCCGCGCCATCCTAGAGTTGCGCCAAATCAACCGTGCGTTTCAGGAACGCGTGGATCGCCAAGGCCAAGAGATCAAAGCTTTGTCAGACGACAACCAGCAACTGCGCCGCGGCCTCCTTGACTTCCAGGCGCAAATCGAAGCTTTGCGCGCCGAACTCTCCGGGATGCGGGGTGACAAAGAGGTCTTGCTCAAAGACCTGGCCGACACCCAGCGCCGTTTGAAGGACCAGGCACAAGTTGTTGAAGACCGCTTTCGCAAATTTGAGCCTTTGAACGTGACAGTCGATGGCATAGAGTTCCAAGCTGAACCGGCAGAAAAGCGTGAGTTTGACAATGCCCTGGCGGTCTTCCGAAAGGGCGATTTCACGCCGGCGGCCAATGCCTTCGCCGATTTCATTCGCCGCTACCCGCAAAGCGGCTACCTGCCGCAATCGCTTTTTTGGCTGGGCAATGCCCAATATGCCACCCGCGAATACAAGCTGGCCATCACCAATTTCCGCTCGCTGCTGAGCGTGGCCGCGCAACACCCCCGCGCCCCTGAGGCCTTGCTCTCGATTGCCAACTGCCAGGTGGAATTGAAAGAAACCAAAGCCGCGCGCAAGACGCTGGAAGATTTGGTCAAAGACTTTCCGCAATCCGAGGCTGCCGCTGCTGCCAAAGAGCGCTTGTCCCGGTTGAAATAATTTTCCGAGGAAATTTCATGGAGTCGATCGATTGGGTCGCGTTGACCCGCTGGGTACTGCTGGCCGGCTTCGGATTGGCCGTTCTTTTTGGCGCCATCGCGCAAGCCACCCATTTCTGCACCATGGGCGCCATCAGCGATGTGATGAACATCGGGGACTGGACCCGCGCCCGCCACTGGGTGCTGGCCATCGGTGTCTCCATGCTGGGCTTTGCCTTGTTGAGCCTCAGCGGTCACATTGACCCGTCCGCAGCCCTCTATGCCAGCACGCGCTGGCTTTGGCTTTCGACTGCGCTGGGTGGCATGATGTTTGGTGCCGGTATGGTCTTGGCCTCAGGTTGTGGCAACAAAACCTTGGTGAGGGTGGGCAGTGGCAACCTCAAGGCCTTGGTTGTGTTTGTGGTGATGGGTGTCGCCGCCTTCGCCACCATGAAAGGCGTGACGGCTGTCGCCCGCGTGGCCACGGTCGACACGGTATTTGTGTCTGTAGAGCAGGGCGCGCACCTGGGCACCTTGGCCGCTTGGCTCGTCGGTGGTTCGGTGGCTCACCTGCAAGCTTGGGTGGGGCTTGCCCTCGGCCTGTTGCTGATGGCCGTGGTGCTGCGCCATGCCGATTTCTGGACCTTCAACAACCTCCTCGCCGGTGTCGGAACGGGCGGTCTGATTGTGGCCCTGTGGTGGCTGAGCGGCCATTGGGGGCACCTGGCCGAGCATCCTGAAACCTTGGAAGAGGTTTACCTGGCCACCAATTCTGGGCGCATGGAGTCTTTGAGCTTCGTGGCGCCCATGGCCTACACCCTGGATTGGTTGATGTTCTTCAGCGACAAGTCCAAGGTTTTGAGCTTGGGCATTGTTTCGGCCCTGGGCGTCGTGGTGGGCTCTGCGCTTTGCGCGCTGCTCAATGGCAGCTTTCGCTGGGAAGGCTTTGGCAGCGTGGAAGACCTGGCGAACCACCTGGTGGGCGCCGTGCTCATGGGCATTGGCGGGGTCACGGCCATGGGCTGCACCATTGGGCAAGGCTTGAGTGGCGTGTCCACCCTGTCGCTCAACAGCTTCACCGCATTGGCGGCCATTGTGCTGGGCGCTGTGCTGGCCATGCGCTACCAAATATGGCGTCTGGAACAGCAGATTTAAATCCGAGCGCTGAGCTCGAACGCCGCTTTGGCGGGCTGGCACGCTTGTATGGCGTCGTTGGCGCGCAGCAAATTCAGCAAGCACATGTGGTCGTGGTGGGCATTGGGGGCGTGGGCTCCTGGACGGTCGAGGCCTTGGCGCGCAGCGGGGTCGGGCGACTGACCTTGATCGACCTCGACCATGTGGCCGAGTCCAACGTCAACCGCCAAGTGCACGCCCTCACCGAGACCTTGGGGATGGCCAAGGTGCAGGCCATGCAGCAGCGCATTTCACAAATCAACCCTGCATGCCAAGTCCATGGCATCGAAGAATTTGTCACGCCCGAGAATTGGCTGGAATGGGTCGCACAGTTGCCCTGGCCCTGTGATGCCCTGGTAGATGCCTGTGACCAGGTTCGCGCGAAAACCAGCCTGGCTGCTTGGGCCCTTCACACACACACGCACTTCATATCCGTTGGGGCAGCAGGCGGCAAGCGTCATGCCCATGGCGTGGATGTGCAGGATCTTTCTCAAGTGACGCACGATCCCTTGCTCGCGCAACTGCGCTACAACCTGCGCAAAAACCATGGTGCGCCGCGAGATGGCAAAAAAATGGGGGTGACGTGCGTCTTCAGTCGTGAACCGGTGGCGCCGCCCGATCCCAGTTGTGGCTTGACAAGCGATGGCTCCTTGAATTGCCACGGCTATGGCTCGGTGGTCAGCGTCACCGCGACGTT
>Ga0078894_10001893_pt1 | contig 15704 bp, 9 predicted proteins | sample LauGreSu1BDMLBSD_2_FD_67506 | JGI IMG/M metagenome (GOLD analysis project Ga0078894, IMG submission 67506) | Freshwater lake microbial communities from Lake Michigan, USA - Su13.BD.MLB.SD (version 4) (version 4) | ecosystem: Environmental > Aquatic > Freshwater > Lake | place: Lake Michigan, USA... | reverse complement strand
CCGTCCACCCGCACGACAATCGGGACGCGATTCAGTGCGTTGATCGTCGTCACGAGCACGCTGTCACCGAGGAGCTTCACGATCGATCCGCCGCTGGGGACGATGCGCCCGACGACGACGAATCGGGCAAGCGCACTCTGCCCCCCCGGCGTGGTGACCGGGATGCTGGCGCGGAGCCGCGCCAGCCCGAGGGTGGTGCCGGTGCTGACTGGGCCGGTCCGAGCGATACCGGCGGTGTCGGTCTGGGCGGTGACGACGGTGTCGCCCGCGCCGAAGCGGATGCCGCCGCCCAGCACGGTGAACGTGACCGTCTGGTTCACCACCCGTGCCCCGAGGGCGTCACGCACCCGCACCTCCCACCCCACCGACGAGGTGCTCCCCACCGTGAGGCTGCCCACCCCGGCATCCTCGTAGTACGGTGTGACGGTCGCGGCGACGCCCGTCGGGGCGCCGGCGCGCGCAATCAGTTGCGGCGTGCGGAGCGGTGTGTTGAGATCGGTACCGGTGCCAAGCGTGCCGGAGAGGTTCAATCCCCAGCAGAACACCTGCTGCGAGGCGTTGGTCAGGCCGCAGGTCGTCTGGCCCGAGGTGGTGAGGCCCGTGCCACCCATCCGCAGCGCATACCCGGTGAAGGGAATCAACGTGGCGGTGCCGCGAGAGACGCCGGTTCCGTCGCCGAGCTGACCGCCGTTGTTATATCCCCAGCACCAGGTGGTGAAGTCAGCCTTGATCCCGCAGGTGCGGTAGTACCCCGCGTAGAGGTTGGTGAAGCCGGTACCGTCCACCACGGCCACCGGCGCGAGCTGTGGGAGAGTGGTCGACACACGGCCGTCCCCCAGCGCCCCCACATCGGCATCCCCCCAGCAGAAGGCGTCGCCGGCCGTCGTCCGACCGCAGCCATGTTCCTCTCCCCCGACCACTTGGTCGAACGAGGTGCCGCCGGCGACCAGCACCGGGGTCGGTGCGCTGACCGTCGTGCCGTCGCCGAGCTGGCCGGACGTGTTGACACCCCAGCAATACCAGCTGCCGTTGGCGGTTCCGCCGCAGGTGTGGTTGGTGCCGGCGCTCAGGCCGGTGTACGCGACGCCGCCCTGCGCGGCCGCGCGCACCGGGATGGATTTGCGATTGCTGAAGGTGCCGTCGCCGAGCTGCCCCGCCCAGTTGTAGCCCCAGCACCAGATCTCGCCCGAGGCGGTGAGGCCGCACGAGTGCTCGCCCCCGGTGACGACCTTCGTGAACTTGAGACTCGTGCGAACGCGCGTCGGCACGAGCCGGTCGGTATACGTCGAATCGCCAATCTGACCGGCCGAGTTGGAGCCCCAGCAGTAGGCGTCACCATTGGCATCGGTGAGGCAGGTATGATCGCCAAAGCCTTCCTGGCTCACGGACGACGCCGGCCCGAGCGTCACTTGGCCGAGGCTCACCGGCACTGGGGTGGTGCTGCTCGTGGTGGTGCCGTTCCCAAGCTGTCCGCGCGCGTTGTCCCCCCAGCAGCGGAGCGCCCAGGAGTCGGCCATGCAGGTGTGCTCACCCTTGCGTGGGACAACGGTGGTGACGGTGACGACTTTGGTGGGTTGGCCCGGGGTGCTTACGGTCACCTGACCGGTCGCTGGGCTACTCGTGCCCCCCCAGAGCCGGACGATGGCGATGCCACTCCCGTCGGTCACGACGGTGAGTGGCTCAGCCTTCGCGCCGACGAGGCGCGTGCCGGTGACGGGCCCGATGAGCGCGTTGCCCCCCGCGGGCGAGACCGTCACCGAGACCCCGACCACCCCGGTACCGAACTCATTCTTCACCTGGATGCGCACCGGCTGCCCCGTCTGCACCCCAGGGTACGTCGCGACGTCCGGTCCGTCGATCACCGAGAACCCGGTGACGACCGCGGCCCGGTTAATGGTGGTGATGGTCGTCGTCGCCGCAGCGCTGCCGGCCGTGGCGGTGATGGTGGTGGACCCCACCTCAACCCCGCTCACGAGGCCCGTCGTGTCCACACCGGCGATGCTTGGCGTCGACGAGCTCCACGACACCGGGACGCAGCCGTCGAGGGCCAGGCCGCTGCTCGCACGGGGCGAGGCCACCAGCGGCACGGCCTCCCCGATGCCGAGCGCGCCGGGGAGCGTGTCGACCTGCACCGCGAAGACCGGCGGAATCACGAAGACCGCCGTGCCGATGCGCGCGGGCGCGCTGAGCCCGATGCTCGCGCGCGCGACCTGCTGGGCGTCGATGATGTCCACCGTGCTGTCGGCGTTCACGTCGCCCTGCACGGTCACCACGGCGGGCCGCAACACGGAAAGCGCAATCGATCGGCGCGCGATCTGCTGAGCGTCGATGATGTTCACCTGCCCGTCGTCGTTGACGTCCCCCCAGTTGCCGGGTGGCACCACGCATGTGGCGACGGGTCGCACGACGACCTGGCGCAGGAGGCTCACGCCGAGGGGGTTCCCCACCTGTGTGGGGAAGATCGTCACAGTCGTGCCGCCCGGAGCGCCGGTCGCGCGGAAATGCAGCGTGGCGACGGTGGCCACCTGGGCCGTGCCTTCGGCGGAGAAGACGCTGAGGGCCACCGAGCCCATCGCGGCGCCCGAGGCATTCGCCTGCACCGTGCCGAGCGTCCCCGCGGAGATGGAGTCAAGGACCAGTCGCTGGGCGTCCCACTTCACCGTCGCGGAGAGCGCCGCGACCGCGGTACTGGTGGCACCAGTGGGATCAAGCACCACGGGGAGCGTCAGCCGGTCGGTGGGCACGACCCGGAGGGTGGAGACGCTCCCCAACCGGAGGCGCACCGGCCCAGAGCCCTGCACGGCGGCGTGGTACCGGTCGACCGCCTCGAAGCGCACCGCGTCCGGCATGTCGAGAATTTGCTGCGCGGTCTTGGGCGTGCTGGCCTGCTGCGCCGCGAGGGCGAGTGGGGCGGCCAACGCGGCGGCCATCAGGGAACCGTGGCGCATAGGTCGTTCGATGTGGAGGAGTCCGACGAAGTTACGGAAGAATCGTTACGGCGAGCGGGCGGACGGTCACGGAGATGGTGCCGCCGCCAGCATTGCCGGAGGCGCCGGACGCCACCTGCACGGTCGTCGTCCCTGCCGCCCGCGGTCGAAGCGTTAGCGTGCGCAGGACGAACGACGTGGTCGTGGCGTTGGCCGTGAAGCCGCTGATCACCAGCTCCCCTGCAGCGACATTGTTCGTGTTCAGGAAGATGCTCGCGCTCCCGCTGGCATCGTCCACCCAGGTGCCGGCGGTGGTCCCGACGTAGCTAAACGCCGTGGTATCCCAAGCCACGTACGCGGTCAGTGACGCGAGGTCCTCACCGCCGCGGTTGCTGAGGTCGATGAGCAGGGGGATGGCGAGATCCGTGTTCACTTTCGCGCTCGCGCGGTCGGAGGCGCCGACGTGAAGGCGGATGCCGGTCCCGACCGTCGCGACAGAGAACGGCGCGGAGGTGACGGCGGTGATCCCGGCCGTGGTGCTGAAGCGCAGCGTGTGCGAGCCTGCCCCGGTGATCCCGAGGTCGGTGAAGCTCGCACGGCCGGTCCCGGTCGACGTCGGCACCGTCACCATGCCGCCGAGCGTCCCCGGCCCCGAGGCAATCGTAGCGGTCACCGGCAGCCCCCCCTGGCCGGTGGAATTGCCGTAGGCATCGACGGCCGTAATCACGGGTTGCGATAGGAATGTCGTACCGGTGTACGCGCCGGCGGGGACCGTTTCGAGCGCCAGCGCGAGAGTCGGCCCGGCGAGCACGTTGACCGAAACGACGTCCAGCGTGCGTGTGCCAATCGCGCCCGATTGCGCCGAGAGGGTGGTGCCCTCCGCGGCGAAGAGCGTAAGGGTCGAGGTCGCGACGCCGTTGGTGAAGGCGAGCGAGGCGTTGTTGCTGAACGGCACGGGGGTGCCGCCCACATAGGTCATCGTCGGCACCGTGCCGGTCGGCGAGGCACTCGGCCCCGAGAAGAGCACGCTCTGGATCAGCGATGTGAAGCCCGTCGCGACGTTCTCGAAGTCGTCGTACGCCGTGAGCGTCACCGTCTGCGGCACACCGGCCGTCCAGGTGGCGGGAGCCGCGAGGCGGAAGTGCGTTGGCGCGGCCGGGGCCACCTGCAGCGCGAGCCGCTGGCCGGCAACCGAGACGACGCTGCCCGGCAGGAGCGACGCACAGAGGTCGTAGGCACCCGCGGTGAAGGGGCGGACGACGATGTCCGTGACGCCCGCGCTGAAGACCACGAGCGTCGTTGCGTTCCAGGACACCGGGCTCTGCGCCGTGAGGACCTCACCCGTTGCCGCGCCCTGACAGGCGGTCACGCTGAGCGAGAGGGGTCCCTGCAGCCCCGTGGCCTTGTTGCCGAGGGCGTCCAGCGCGGTGATGCGCACGGTCTGCGTGTCGCCGGCCACCTGCGCGGTGCGTCCCGTCAGTCGGAGCGTCGCGACGGGGCCTGGTGACACCGAGAAGGTGTCGGAGGCCGGTGAGACGAGCCCCGCGATCGAATCGGCCCTCGCGGTGAGGCGGTACCCGCTCCCCGCCAGAGGGAGCCGGAGCCCAGAGAATCGTGCGACACCGTTCGACGCCGCCACCACGAGGTTTCCGGTCAGCGTCGCGCCGCTCGGACCGGAGGCGATGCTCATCCGGATCGGCCCGGTGTATGCGCGCGCGGTGTCGCCGCCGCTGTCGAGGAGCGCGATACGGAGGGTCGGGAGCGTGTCGCCGGCGACGACCGCGGTCGGCTGCTGGGCGAAGCGCAACGCGGTCGGCGCCGGATCCACCTGCGTCCCCGACGCGGTGGCCGAGAGCGTGGTGCCCGCGATCGTCGCCGTGAGCAGCGCCGTGCCCGAGGTGTTCCCCGCCGTCCAGGTCACCTCGGCGAACCCCGTCGCATCGGTGGTATCCCGCGCCGCCGACACTGTGCCCTGGCCCGCGGTGACCGTGAAGGCGACGATCTCCCCCGCCACGGGGAGACCATCGCCCGCGGTCACCCGCACCCGCACCGGTGCGGGGAAGGTCAGGCGCTGCACCACCTGCTGGTTGTTGCCCGCGGTGACAGCGATGGCGGTCGGCGTCGGCGTGATGCTCACCACAGCGGTGTCCCGCTGGCCCGTGACCGTCTGTGCGACCAGCATGGCGATGCCACGGAAGCCCTGCACCACGGCCGCGCCGGTGGTGAGCCCGACCCGCACCTTGCTGGTGTCGAGCGAGGCGAAGGCGACCGGGGTGTTGGCGAGGGTCAGGCCCTGCGCATCGCGCACGGTCGCGCTGAAGGGGATGGCATCCCCCGTGCGCGCGGTGCGCGTCTTCGGCGAGATGGCGACGGAGGCCGCGTTTGCGCCGGGACCCGTGTAGGTGAGTGGGATCTCCGGCGGGGGCGGCGGGCTCGAGGTCGTCGGCGCCGCCACGACGTTCACGGGGCCGCCGCGGAACACGGTATCCCCGGCGGCGGAGACGAAACGGAGGCTCGCCGAGAGGACCTCGCCCGAGGCAGGAGCCGACGGCTCCAGCGTCACCGGGAAGGCGAGCGAGAGGCTCGCCGACTCCGGCGGAAACTCCACCACCCGGTTGATGACCGTGTCCCCGTTGGCCCGGAGCAGGATGATCCGCACGCGCGTGAAGCTCACGATCGATGCAACGCTCAGCGGCTGGCCCTGCCCCTCGAGGCGGACCATCGGGAAGGCCGGGTTGAGCTGCACCGCGCCGGCGCGAACGCTCCGGGGACCGGTGACGTCGCGACCGCAGCTCGCCACGCCCAGAAGCGTGGCCAAGCACACCAGAAGGAACTGAGATCGCCGCAGCACGCTACGAAGGAAAAAGGATACGCAATACTCGCTTCCCGCGGGCTCGGGCGGAAGACGCTAGGCCACCCGCTCGCGCCGCACCTGCAGGAGCGCCACGGCCGCCACGATCGCCCCGCCCCCAGCCAGCGTGGCCCACGTTAGCGGCTGGCCGAGCACGATCGCCGCGAGCACCGCCGTGAGGAACGGTTCCACGGAGGACACGATCGCGGTGCGCACCGGCCCGAGCCGGATCAGTCCCTGCATGAAGAAGACGCCGGGGAGGACGGTGCTCCCGATGGTCAGCAGCCAGATGATCCCCCATGCCGACGGCGTGAGCTGCGCGGTGAAGCTCCGGTCGGCGACGCTGGCGACCAAGAAGGCGAGCGCGGAGCCGATCTTCGCGTACGCCGACGTCGGCGCGACGGGATGATCCTTCTGCAGCACGCGCATCATCGGGATGTAGGCGCCGTAGACGATCGCCGCGCCGAGGGCGAGCGCGATGCCGCGCGGGTCGATGCCTCCGGCACTCGGCCGGCCGACCATCACGGCGATCCCGCCGAACGAGCAGGCGAGGGCGAGGGCGCGCCGCGCGTCGAGGCGCTCCGCGCCGCGCACCGCCTGCGCCACGGCCACCCACGCGGGGTACGTGTAGAACAGGAAGGCGAGCGTCGCGGCGGGGATGTACGCGAGCGAGGCGAGCGCGAGGTAGACGAGCAGCGCCTGCCCGAAGCCGCCGAGCGCGACGAAGCGGAGCATCTCGCGGGGCGGGATCCGCGGATAGCCGCGCACGCCGACCCAGACGGTGAGCGCGACGGCGGCGAGCACGTACCGCCAGGTCAGCACCGTGGTGAGGGAGAGCCCCGTCGCGACCGCGGCGGAGGTGAGGATGCTCACCGAGGCGAACCCCGTCGCGGCGAGCAGGGTGTAGACGAGGCCGGCGCCGGTGGCGGCCTCCGGTGTGGTGGTGGCGGTGGGCACCACGGGGCGTTCGGAGGTCGGGGCGGGGCGGACGGGCGTCATTCCGGGGGGGGCGCGTCGGCCTCGACGACGGGATGGGCCGAGCGCTGCAGGAGGAGGATGGCAGCCATGATGAGCGTGCCGCCGAGGATCGTGCGCGGGCCGATCGGCTGGCCGAGGACGAGCGCCGCGAGGAGCGCGGTCCAGAAGGGCTCGACCGTCGAGAGGATCGCCGCGCGCACGGCGCCGAGCACCGCGAGGCCCCGGAGGAAGAGGAGGAAGGCGGCGACGGTGCCGATCACCGCGGCGCCCGCCGCGACGCCCCAGATGGCCGGCGTCATTCCGCGCACGAGCGTCCCGGTCGCGAGCGCCCAGGTGACGAAGACGATCGCCGCACCGCCGATCACGTAGGTGGAGGCGACGGCGGCGGGGTGCGGCCCGCGCGCGCGGTGGAGCACCGGAATGTACGCGGCGTACACGACCGCGCTCGAGAGGGCCAGCAGCAGCCCCGGGAGCGGGAGCGAGGAACGCCACGGCACGCCGACCATCGTCGTGATCCCCACGAGCGCGAGGCCGAGCGCGGCGAGCCGCCCTCGGGTGAGCGGCTCCACGCCGTGCGTCGCCATCAACACCGCCACCCAGGCCGGGTAGGTGTAGAACAGGAAGCCGAGCTGACCGGCGTCGATCCACCGGAGCGCAGAGAAGGAGAGCGAGGTGACGGCGACCTGCCCGAGCCCACCGAGGATGAGGAGCCGGCGGATGTCGCGCCCGGGGATGCGGAGCGCCGCGGGCCCGCCGGCGACGAGCATCAGGAGCGGCGTCGCGAGGAGGTAGCGCCACGCCATCAGCCCCTGCAGCGCCACGCCGGCGCGGTTGGCGAGCGTCACCCCGACGGCGAGCGAGCCGAAGGCACAGGCGGAGATGAGCACCGCCACCGCGGCGCCGCGCGAGTCGGCAGGCCCGGGATCGCCGTGGGGTGCGGTCCCTGTGTCGGTGTGCGCGTCGCCGTACCCGTCGGGGCGGGGCGACGCGCTCACAGCAACGTCCCGCGCAGAAGGAGTAGCGAGACGGTGAAGTAGAGGACGACGCCCGTCACATCGACGAGGGTCGCGACGAGCGGAGCCGACGCACTCGCCGGATCGAACCCCGCCTTCTTGAGCACGAAGGGGAGCATCGCGCCGGTGAGGGTGCCGAAGAGCACGACGCCGACGACGGTGGTGCCGATCGTCGCGGCGAGCCTCACGTAGTGGTCCCCGAAGGGATAGAAGCCCATCCACTGCCAGAGGACCACGCGGGCGAGCCCGACGAGGCCGAGGATCGCACCGAGGAGGAGGCCGATCAGCAGCTCACGCCGCATCACGCGGAGCCAGTCGCGCATCCCGAGCTCCTGCAGCGCGAGCGCGCGGATGATCAGCGAGGTCGCCTGCGACCCGGAGTTGCCGCCGGAGCTGATGACGAGCGGGATGAACAGGGCGAGGACCGTCGCGGCGTCGATCTCCGACTGGAAGTACGCCATCGCCGCTGCGGTGAACATCTGTCCGATGAAGAGCACGAGGAGCCACGGGAGCCGCTTCCGCATGAGCTCCGGGACGGAGCTCTGCAGGTAGGGATCCTCGAGGGCGGCGAGACCGCCGAACTTCTGCACGTCCTCGGTCTGCTCCTCCTGGATGACGTCGATGACGTCGTCGACGGTCACGACGCCGAGGAGGCGACGGGTGTCGTCCACCACCGGAACCGCGACGAGGTCGTAGTCGGAGGTGAGCTGCGCGACCTCCTCGCGGTCCGCGGTCGCGCGGACGGTCACGACCTCGGTCCACGCCACCTCGGCGACCCGCGTCCCCTCAGGCGCGGCGAGGAGCTCGCGCAACGAGAGCACACCTGTGAGGACGCCGCTCGCGTCGACGCTGTACACCGTCCCCATCGCCTCCCGCCGCCCCGCGCGCGCCATCCCGCGCACCGCCCCCAACGCATCCTCGACGGTCGCCGTCTCGTCGACGGAGACGAACTCCGTCGTCATCAGGCCGCCCGCCGTGTCCGGGGCGTACTCGAGGAGCGCCTCGGTCTCGAGGCGCGCCGACTCGGGGAGTTCGTCGAGGATCTCGTCGGCGGTCGCGTCGTCGAGCTCCTCGAGCGCGTCGGTGCGCTCGTCCGGCGTCATCCGCGCGAGGAGCGCCGCGGCCTCCTCGGGGTCCATCGCCTCGAGGACCTCGGTGCGCCGCTCCTCGTCGAGGTACTCGAGCACCGTCGCCGCGCGCCCCGCGGGGAGCGCGGTCAGGAAACGCGGCAGCAGCTCGGGCGGGAGGAGCTCGGCGATGTCGGCGAGGTCCGCCGGGTGGAGCTCCTCCGTCTCGACGGCGACCGCACTCGCGTCCGTCTCGAGGAGCTCCTGGATGTCGGGGGCGACCAGCGCCGCGACCGACCGCTCCTTCTCGCGCTGATCTGGGGTCACGGCGGACCTCCCCGGGTGGTGGACACGGGTCGCGCGCGCGCGACGAGTGGTGGACGTCCCTCGAAGCTAACCGGGGCACGCGGGGCGCGACACCGCCCCGACAGGCATACGAGCTGTTGCCCGCGGGACCGGCGCGCCGCGCCGTCGCGAGCCTGCCCTCAGAGCGTCGGGAGCAGCCGCGGCAGGGCCCGTACCACCGTGACCGTGCACCCGACCGCCTCGATTGCGGCGCGCAGCGCCGCCTCCGTCGTCACCGGGTCGACGCCCGACACGCAGGTGACCTCCGCCGCGCCGAGTTCGACCTCGGCGGCCTCGATCCCCGGCACGCCGGCGAGCGCGGTCATCACCGCGTGCCGCGCGTGCACGGCCACCATCCCGTCGATCGTGAGGGCGAGTCGCATCGCGCGGCAATCTAGTACCTTCTCGGATATGCCCACCGTCGCCTTCCTCGGCCTCGGCGCCATCGGCACGCCGATGGCCCGCCACCTCGCCGCCGCCGACCTCGGGCTCCGCGTCTGGAACCGCACCGCGGCCAAGGCCGCTGCGTTCAGCGCCGAGCACCGTGCCATCCACGCGGTCACCCCGGCCGCCGCCGCCGACGGCGCCGATGTCGTGATCACCTGCCTCCCCGTGTCCGCCGACGTCGAGTCGCTCTGCGATGGCCCCGACGGTCTCCTGGCCACGCTCCGTCCCGGGAGCGTCCTCGTCGACTGCACCTCGGGCGACCCGGCGACGTCGCGGCGGCTCGCCGCCCGCTGTGCGGCGCAGGGGGTCGCCTTCCTCGATGCGCCCGTCTCCGGCGGCGTCGCCGGCGCCGAGCAGGCCGCGCTCACGGTGATGGTCGGCGGCGATGCCGCGGTCCTCGAGCGGGTGCGCCCCGTGCTCGCGGTCTTCGGGAAGAAGATCGTCCACTGCGGGGGTGTCGGCGCGGGCGATGCGGTGAAGGCGGTGAACAACGCCCTCCTCGCGCTGCACCTGTGGTCGACGGCCGAGGGACTCGCGGCGCTCACGCAGGCCGGGGTGCGCCCCGAGGTCGCGCTCGATGTCATCAACACCTCGAGCGGCCGCTCCAACGCCTCGATGAATCTCTTCCCCGAGCGCGTCCTCACCCGCGCCTTCCCGCGCACCTTCCGACTCGCACTCCTCGACAAGGACGTCGGGATCGCGGCTGGCGTCGCGCGCGAGCAGAAGGTCGCCACGCCGATGCTGCAGCTCACCGCCGAGCTCTTCCGCGCCGCGCACGTCGCGCTCGGGGAGGAGGCGGACCACGTGGAGGTGGTGAAGTGGGTCGAACGCCTGACCGGGACGGTGATCGAATGAGCACGGCACAGACCACAGCGGTAGACGTGATGGACGTCGACGCGATCCGCGCGCGCTTCCCCGCGCTCGCGCGACGGCACGCGGGCCACCCGGTGGCCTACTTCGACGGGCCGGGTGGCACGCAGGTGCCGCAGTCGGTCGTCGACGCGATGGCCGACTACCTGCTGTACCACAACGCGAACACGCACTGGGCGTATCCGACCAGCGCCGAGACCGACGCCCTCCTCCTCGCGGCACGCGAGGCGGCGGCGGACTTCCTCAACGCCTCGCCGGCGGAGGTCGCGTTCGCGAACAATATGACGACCGGGACTTTCCATCTCGCGCGTGCGCTCGGCCGCGGGTGGGGACCCGGCGACGAGGTCGTGATCACCGATCTCGATCACCACGCGAACGTCGCCCCCTGGCGCGCCCTCGAGCGCGAGCGCGGGATCACCATCCGCCGCGTTGCGGTGGATCTCGCCACCGGCGAGCTCGACCTCGACTCGCTACGCGCCGCACTCACGCCGCGCACGCGGCTCCTCGCCATCGGTGCCGGCTCCAACGCCCTCGGCACCATCAACGACGTCACCGCCGCCGCGGCCCTCGCGCACGGTGTCGGCGCGCTCGTCTTCGTGGATGCGGTGCACTATGCCCCGCACGCGCTGGTCGACGTCCGCGCGATGGACTGCGACCTCCTCGGCTGCAGCGCGTACAAGTTCTACGGCCCGCACACCGGCCTGCTCTACGTCCGCGAGTCGCTGCTCGCCACGCTCGATGTCCCGAAACTCCTGCCCGCGCCCGACGTCGGGAGTGAGCGGCTCGAGACCGGGACACAGAACCACGAGGGGATCGTCGGGATCGGCGCGGCGATCGATTTCCTCGCCTCGCTCGCGGAAGGCCCGACGCGTCGCGCGCGGCTGGAACGCGCCTTCGCCGGACTGCACGCGCGGGGGATGGCGCAGCTGCACCGGCTCTGGGAGGGCCTCGGCGCCATCGACGGCGTGACGCGGTACGGTCCGCCGCCCGGTCGGCCGCGGACGCCGACCCTCGCCTTCACGGTCGCCGGCCACACGAGCGAGGCGGTGACGCGCGCACTCGTGGAGCGCGGCGTCTTCACGAGCCATGGCGACTTCTACGCGTCGACGGTCGTGGAGCTGTTGGGGCGCGCCGAGGACGGGCTCGTCCGCGCCGGGGCGGCGTGCTACACCACGGATGAGGAAATCGAGCGGTTGATTGCCGGCGTGGCTGAGGTCGTGCGGAGGTAGCGTGTCCACTGTCCCGCGAACCGGTCCCTCCCCCGAGGTGACGAGCGTGGCGCAGTGCGTGGCCTGGGTGGCCGCCGGCGCCACTGACCCGGCGCATCGCGTGATCGGTGCGGAGTACGAGCGACTCGCCGTAGGGCCGGATGGTCGTCTCCTCCCGTACGACGGAGCGGTCAGCATCCGCACGTTGCTTGAGCGGCTCGTCGCCCGGCACGGGTGGACTCCCATCCTCGAGGCCGGCTGTCCGATTGCCCTGTCGCGCGGAGATGCCTCAATCTCCCTCGAGGCGGCGGGGCAGCTCGAGTTCTCGGGCGCGCCGCACACCACCGTCGGGGCGATGCGCGCCGAACTCTCTCGGCACCGCGCTGAGCTCGCGGACGTGAGCGGTGATCTCGGCGTCCGCTTCGCCTGGGTCGGCTACAATCCGGCCGAGCATCTGCCCGGCACCCCGGAGATGCCGCGTGAACGCTTCGCCGTGATGCGCCGGGTCTTCCCCTCGCGAGGGACGACCGGCGTGGCGATGCTCGATTTCACCTGCGCCGTGCAGGTGAATCTCGATTTCATCGACGCGGTGGACTGCGTGGAGATGGTGCGTCTCGGGCATCTGCTGACACCGGTGCTCATCGCCCTGTTCGCCAATTCCCCGGTGGCGCGCGGCATGGCGGTGGGACACCGCTCCCACCGCGCGAGCATCTGGCCCGACGTCGACCCCACGCGCTGCGGGGCCCCGCCCCTCGTCTTCGAGCGAGCCGTGACGCTCGACGACCTGGTCGCGTGGGCGTGGGAGGTCCCGATGCTCTTCCTCGCTGAGGCACGCGCGGACGGCGCCCCGCGGTATCTGCCGCTCGACCCTCCGCTCACCTTTCGCGAGTACGTCGAACGCGGGTACCACGGGCGGCGCGCCACCGTCGCCGACTGGGAACTGCACGTCTCGACCCTCTACACCGACGTGCGGATGCGGCGTCAGCTGGAGCTCAGGCAATGCGACACGGTGCCGCCCGAGGCGCTGTCAGCGCTCCCGGCGCTCGCGACCGGGCTCTTCTATGACGTCGAGGCGCGGCGTCGGTGTCTCGATTTGCTCCGTGACGGCGAGTCGGGGGTCAATCGCGTGGCGCTTCGAGCGGCGGCGTGTCGTGACGCGCTCGACGCCGTCGTCGACGATTGGCCGCTCCGCGCCGTCGCCCGTGAGACGCTGTCGCTGGCGCGGGCGGGGCTCGAGCGGCACCTCCGCACAGCGCGCGGCGGGGAGGGTGTACCGGACCTGGGCGCGACCGACGCGCTCGTCATCCTCGAGGAGATCGTCGCCGGGGAGCGGCCGCCATTTTGGGCCGACAGCGACGCGCGGTGGAGGAAGGCGCCCGGGCTCTTGGGGCTCAGCGACCCGGCCTGAGCGGGACCTCGCCGGCCCGACGTCGCGCGGTCAGAGTCGGGCGCGCTGGAGCAGCCGGTTCGCGACGGTGAGCTTGCCCGAGAGATGCGTGGCGACCAGCCGGTGCAACAGCACGGCCGACTCCTGGGTCTCCCGCTCGAGCCGGGCGAGCGCGTCGGCGGAGAGTCGATGCACGACCGTCTCCTCCACCGCCAGCACATCGGCACCGCGCGGTTGCCGCGTGTAGAGCGCGACCTCGCCGACGATCGCGCCGGCGGTCATCGTCCGCAGGCGGAGGGGCGCGCCGTCGGCACCGGTGACCTGCACTGCGAGCGTGCCGCGCTCCACGAGAAAGACATCGCGGGCCGTGTCTCCTGCCTGGATCACATACGCGTCCGACGGCACCACCACGCGCTCCATCGCGGCGATCAACGGGTCGATCCAGGGGCTCTCCCCCAGCTGCGCGACGAGCTGCTCTCGGAATGGCTGCGCGGCGTCGTCCGTCGCGAGGTCGGCGAGAAGGGCCGCCTCACACCGCTCGAGCGCCGCGTTCACGTCCGGCTGCAGCGTGAGCGGCCCGGCGGAATCGAAGGTGAGCCCCGCCCGTTGGAACTGCTCGGCCAGCGATGACGGGACCTCGGCGTACGCCACATCGACGCCCTTCGCGTCGGTCAGTTTGCGGAGTTTCATAAAACACGCCGTCGCGGCGGAATCGACCCCGCTCACGTGACGGAAGTCGAGGACGAGGTGTCGGAGCGCCGGTTGGTCCGTCGCGCCGAGCCGGGCACGCACCTGGTCGACCACGCGCTCCGCCGTCCCGAAGAAGAGGAACCCCTGCAGGTGCATCACCTCGATTGTCCGTCCCTGTTCATCGAGGTGGGCCGTCGCCGCGGCGGAGCGGTCTACCGTGCTGCGGAGGTCGCGACCGCTCGCGCTGAAGCGCACCACCGGAAGTCGCGAGTAGGTGTAGGCGAACATCACGACCGCCACCAGCAGCCCCACGCCGATCCCGGCGAGGAAGCCGACCATCACGATCACAAACAGGATGAGCGGGATGATCGCCCATTCGCCGAGGGGGAGCTTCCGCCGTGAGACGACGGCCCACGCATAGAACAGTTCGACGCCGAGATACGTGACGAGGCCGCCCGTTACGAACACTGGCATCGCCGAGACGAGGGTGCCGGCGACGGCGAGGAAGGCGATGAGCGCGGCGGCGCGTGCCAGCCCGGCGGCGCGTCCCCGCACCCCCATTCGGTCGGCGAGCAGGGTGCCCGACACGGCGACGTGCCCACTCATTCCGCCGATCGCGCCGGTGAGCAGGTTCGCGAGTCCGGTGGATCGGAGCGCGCGATTCGGGTCGAGCTCTACGCCGAGCGCGAGCTCGAGCCCACTCGTGTTGAGCAGGAGGCCGATGAGCGTGAGGACGGCGGCGGAGGCCATCAGCGGCAGCGCGGTGCTGACGACGCTCCAGTCGACGAGCGGGAGCATCGCCGGGGTGGGGAACGCGACCGCCCGGCCGGCGGGCGCGGCCGCTGGCAGCCAACCGAGGGCTCGGATCTCCGCATCGCTCAGGCCGGCGCCGGCGGTGACGGCGTAGAAGACGCCGGCCGCGAGGAAGATCGCCCCTGGCACGACCAGCGGATGCGCGATGCGGCGCGTGCCGAGTGAGAGCGTGATGGCGAACGCGATGCCGGGGAGCGCGCGGGCGAGGATCCTCGGTTCCCCGACGGCCCGCAGCATCTCCAGCGGCGTGTCGGCGCCGAGGACACGCGAGAGGCCGGCACGGAGCAGGAGGAATCCCGCGCCCGCGAGGAAAGCGGCGATCACCGGGTACGGCACGAACCGGACGAGGCCACCCAGACGCAGCTGGCCGACGATTATAAGCAGGATGCCGGTGAGAAGCGTGGATGTGCCGAGGATGGCGAGGACCGTCGCCACGCGCACGTCGGGTGCGGCGGTCATCGACGCGGCCGCAGCGGTCATCGCCCCGGCGATCAGGGGAATCCCCGCCTCCTGCACGATGCCGACCGCGCCCGGCAGCTGGTCGCGCCACGCCGTGTAGAGCGCGAGGATGACGTTGCTGAGGACCCAGACACCGACCCCCATCCCGTACCCCGACGCGGTGGGGCCGTTGAACATCAGCGCCATAATCGCGAAGCCGAAGCCAAGCGTGTTGATCGCCGAGACCATCCCGAAGGTCACGGCACTGAGCGGGCTGCCCGCGGCGGGCGTCGAGGCGGAGGACACGGGGTTATGCGGTCGGATCTGCGTCCCGGAACGGCACGTCGATTTCTAGCCCGTCCTTCGCGAGGATCAGCTCCCCGGTGTATGCTTCGCGCGCCTCGCGACCAAGGTCGCTCGGGTCGCGGGAATACCGTGCGGAGAAGTGCGTGAGGGCGAGGCGCTTCGCCCCGGCCATCTGCGCCACCGTCCCCGCCTCGCGCGCGGTCGAATGCATCGTCTCGCGCGCCCGTTGCTGCTCCTCGTCGCCGAAGGTCGCCTCGTGCACGAGGAGGTCCGCGCCCTCGGCCGCCTGGATCGTCGCCGCGCAGGGGCGCGTGTCGCCGGTGATCACGACCGTGCGCCCGGGGCGCGTCGGGCCGACGAGCGT
>Ga0078894_10001892_pt1 | contig 15705 bp, 27 predicted proteins | sample LauGreSu1BDMLBSD_2_FD_67506 | JGI IMG/M metagenome (GOLD analysis project Ga0078894, IMG submission 67506) | Freshwater lake microbial communities from Lake Michigan, USA - Su13.BD.MLB.SD (version 4) (version 4) | ecosystem: Environmental > Aquatic > Freshwater > Lake | place: Lake Michigan... | reverse complement strand
ACTTGACCTTTGTCTGATAACTTAGGTAACATTTGAGGTTTGTCTTTTTTGTCTTTACTAATCACAGCTAACACTCGTGTGTTTGGATCATAGATTACCTCATTGAATGGACATTCACTGGACATAGGCAACATACGGAAGCTCTTACGTCCATACCAGTCTGTGCTGTACACAAACATACATTTGGTTTCTTTTTGCATTTGGTTTTTATTAAAAATTTAAGTTGTTAATTAATCCATTCTACACCTTCAGGACATTTCTGTGTGAAGGTTTCTTTCTTCTTGTCATAGTGATCGCATAACTCGCCAACACTTCTTAAAAAATCTTCTTCCACATCAAGTATTTGAGAATACTGTTTGAAATACTTTGCAGGGAATAAAAAAGATTCAATGTAAACCCACTCAGGGGTATGTACTCCATAATAGTCAGTAAGTGTCTTCTTTACAAAAGAAGAAAGTTCAGAGTACTTTCCATTCAGGAATGCATCATAATCACTTGCCATGGAGTTGAAATCAAAGATATATACAATCTTGTTATTGTCAAGAGGCACACACATGTCTAACATTTTGTGTGTGATTAAGTACTCTCTTTCAAATACTTTCCAATCTTCAGTATTTTTTATCTCATATACACAGATTAGTTTTCTTGAAGATGCATCATACGCAGTCCCACTCCAAGACACGTATGTCTGGAGAGGACGCGGATGCTTGTCTTTTTTGAATCCTAATAGTGGATACAAGAAAGTCATAGACTTTTGGAAATACTTGCTGTATATCTGTGATATCATAATACTATTTCGCCATTCACTAAAAATTCATATGGAAGTTCAAAGGATTTATTTTCAAAATGAAAATTAGCTCTTTGTAACATCTCATCTGTTTTAACTAACCATTCTTTCATGGTCTCATCTGAAACTCTAATTGGTGCTATCTGCATGTAAGGATCTACAACTACAAATCTGAATGATATCTTGTAGTCAGCATACTCAGGTTTACTCAAGTAAACATACTCTACCATCTTGTAGTACATAGCAGCTTGCATCCAGTAACGATAGTACTCAATGCTATCAGTAAAAGAACCAATGTCTTTAGAAGTTTTTTTCAAGTCATTAACTCTAATTTCTTTTGCACTACTATCAAATACTAAATTGTCAACAAAACCTCTAAGACCAAACAAGAAGTTTTCATCAAACATAGCAAGTTCAATCTCATTTTGTTTTGTAACACCATTGAAGCTGTCACCAAAGAAACCCATAACGTCCATGACATTTGGTTTGCTTTTGATTTTATCAACTACAGAAGTTGCAAAAGCATGTGTATCATGATCAATTACTGTGCGTCCTTCAGCTTTCTTCATGTATTCCCAATAGGCAACATGATCTTCAGTAATAATTTTGTCAAGGCGTTGCGCATCAGTCTTCAGAGATTGATACAAATTCATGTCTGTGAGAATGTCAATTATTGCATCATTATACTCATGCAATTCTTCTCTTGTATCACCAGAACTTTTCAATTCTTTGTGGTGAGCAAACAACGTTTGTAATAACTTTTTAGGATTATCACTAGGAATATTTACTGCACTTAAAACAAACTCATCATTAAATGATTCAGGTTTGAGTAATAGACAATGGATAAGTTTACCTTCTACCATGTTTTTGTCTTCAGTATCTTCTCTCTGACCTAAAACATAGTGACTGTAAAATAAAGCAGGGCTAAACAATAATTTGTTAAGTCCTGAATAGGATAATAAGAAGGGCTTTGAAAAGAACTCTTCTTCTTTTTGCATACGTTCTGCGAATGCAACATCTGTGGTAAATCTAGCTACTGCCATTTTTTTAACATTTACAATTTTCCATATCTCTTGCAAAGTATCTACCTAAAATATTACCATTATATGTGTTTGCTTTTAGCACATCATTTTTTACTTGATGTGAAAGTTCACAATAGTTTAAATACTTTTTAGTACAACATACTTCCAAGATTTCTCTTTTGAAATTTTCAGGTCCCATTCTAGCCACATCTTCTTTTAAATCTACAGATGAACCATAGTAGGTCATCCAATCAGATTCTTTGACTGTTTGCTTGAATATTTTTCTAGTACCTGTTTGTGTCTTCTCCTTTTTGGAGATTCTAGTCTTACGTTTATGGTAAAGACTTTTTTGGCCAATGTAAAACTTACCAGTTTTTAAGTTGGTTATTCTGTATATAAAGCCTATGACTTCCTCATGATTGGGGATATCTTCAACCTTTAATACCTTCTTCTTAATTGAAGGGTAATACCAGTTTGTCATAAAATAAAATGTTAAGTTCTACAAAAATAATGAAATTAATCATTATCTAAATGCAATTTTGCATATTTGTCACAGGCATTATCAAGCTTAGGAACAAACTCATAGATTGCTTTCTTTACACCATGAATCTTGACAATGTCAGCAATGTCTTTCTCTAGTGGTAAGTAACAAAATGGTAGCTTATACTTTTCTTCATAAGCTTTCATTGCTTTTATTCCTGCGTCATCGCTGTCAAAAACAGTTACTACTGATTCATAGTCTTCTTTGAGTTCAAAGATTACATCTGGATGTAGCATGCTGTTCTCACTGTCTGGTGCTATAACGTCAATGTTTAAGCCCATACTCTTGATTGCCATGCAATCTTTTAGTGAAGAAGCAATTACAATAATTGGTTTCTTCTCTAACTGATCATAACCTTGAATATAATCACAAATCTTAATAAACTTGCGTTCTCTATTCATTGGCTGATAGATCTTATAGAGGATACCATCACGCGTGAAATAACCATAAACATGTTTACTTACTACTGTGAATTCATCTTCTATCTCTTTGTCATTCAATACTTTCTGCATTACATATCTGTCTAAAGGAATTACATTGTAATTGTTTAGAATCTTACTTGATATGTTATAAGCTGACCAAAACTTGGCGTCATTTTCATTCCAGCCCCTGGTTTGCCACTTGTCTACTTTCCACTTTGAATGTTGAGTGATACTTGTTTCACATATCCTACCTGTCTTAAGATAGTCTACATAATCTTTAATCACTCTGTGAGAAGCATCAGCAAAATTCAGGTCCCACATGTGCATCATCAAATCAATTGCACCACCACCTTTTCCTGTAGAAAAGCACTTGTACTTATATACTTTGTGTTCAACATTGTAGTATATGTACATTGATGGAGTCTTGTCATTTAAATTGAAAAGACTATTGATTCTAACACTTTGTCCTGTTAATTTCTCTGGTAAACCAAGATAGTTTTCAAATATCCAAGCAGATGGTATAGTATTGATATCTGTTATATGGTGCTTAGATGAAAACATAGTTTGCAAAAGTATAAAAAAAGGGGAGAATATAATCCTCCCCCTTAATTATTATGAACAGAAATTACAGATTCAATCCTTCAGGGATATTGTTTGTTGCTTGCACTTCAGGAAATGCAGTAGTTGGCATTGTACCACTAACAGCAAACATGTCATTTGCAGATTGTCCACCAAACTCAGTAACTGGAGCAGCTGCTTCTTCAGTTTTTACAATGATGTGTTTAGCAGCATCAAACTGAATGAAGTTTACCATGTTACCTTCAGCGTCTTCCAATACAGAGTAAGGGAAATTAGCACCTTCTTGTTTAGGGAAGAATAAACGGTAGTTAGCTTTGTCATAACCCTCAGTAAAGTACTCTTGACCACCAATGGTAAAGCTAGCAAAAGGACTATTCTTTACAATAAAACTACGTACAGCATCAACATACTCTTCAATTGTAGAAGCAGAGATACCGTCACCAGCATTCATTGCATTGAACAAATTAAGTTGTTTAGCCAAGTTGTTAATCCAACGGAAGATTTGCTCATCACGCTTGATTTCTGTGCCATTGTAAGTGTAGTCACTAAAAGGATAACGTCCATTGCGTACATTACCAATCTGTCCTTTGTAGTTTCCTAAAGCAGGATTCATCTTGTCAATAGGTAGTCCAACAAAATCAGGACGCTCTGGACCTTCAAGTGTTACAACTACGAAGTATGCATCTTTTTTGTAAGGAGGCATGTCAAGTTTGATGTCTACAATACGACATACGTGTGTTCCTGGAGTAAGGATTTTTGGTGCATTAGCACCTGCATTTGGGTTAAAATTACTAGATTTAAACATATTTGTTTGATTTTAATTGTTTTACTTATTTAATTAATTAGTCAATGAATACTTTGTCCCATGAGGTTGTGACAGAACCATCTTCGTTCACTTGAGAAACTACAATCTCTGCATTTCTTAAATGCTCTGGACGTGCACCACAAGCAATCTCATCAGTAGTTTTGAAACTCAAAATATTCTGATTTCCTTTGCGATACAAATATCCAATAGCATCAGAGTTAGAAGTTGTGATACGCTTCAACTTACCAGTCAAGTCAAGATCCAAAGCATTGAATTCTGCACCATTCTTCTCAAGAAGTGTATCTTTAATGTGTCCCACAAGAATAACATGTGGAGCAAGCGTCTTGATGTAGTCAACAATTTTCTCAAATGCTTGACGTAACCAAGGATAACCAGCACCATTAGCCATGTTCAGGATAGAACCATATTCTGCTTTGCCTTTGGTAAACCAAGATTTACCCATTGCACTTTTAGAATAAAGCTCTTCTGCGTATGGAATACACATTTCTTCTAATGCTGTAATTGTATCTACAGCAATGTACTTGTAGGGTTTTCCTGCATCTGTAATTGCTTTACCAATCTTAGCAATATCAGCAACGCTGTTTGCCTTAACCTTCAAAGCATCTACATAGTCAGTACCACTCTCCAAGTCAATGATCAAACAGTTATCAAGTTGGGCCAGCAAAGTTGTTTTTCCAACTTTAGGCTTACTGAAGATAATCATGTTCTTTGGACTCTTTGTTGTTGCCTTCACAATTTTTGTGGGAAGGACAAATTCAGTTGATTCTGCCATTTGTTTACTTGTTTTTAGAAATTAATTGATTTAACCATTTTTTGTTAGACATTGGCACATTTTGTATCATGCAATACAAATCACGTATTGTCAATGATGTATAGTGGTTGTCTTCTTTTTCTGCAAAAGCCTCGTCAAAAGACTGTTCATTAAATGGATCTTCTAAGTTGTCAAACAAAGTGTTATTGGAAGACTTAAACATTCCAGGAGCAGCTTCTTTATGAACTGTTGGAATAATAGCTGTAATATCACTTTTGTTTACAATCTCAAGATCACTCAACCTAACAGCAAAAGTTGATGTAGGTAGTTTGTCAGATGGAACTTCTACATACTTCTCAGGTTCACTTTTCCAATGAGGATTGTGAGGAAGTTTGTACAAAGTCCTATGATTAGGGGTAAAATAATACTGATCCCAGTCAAATAGTTCAGTGTAATAGTCATTGCCACTATTAAGTTCACTAGGAAAAAATCTAACACATGCTTCACGTGTGCCATCGTTGCTGAATTCTTTGCCCATATAGCAAAGCTTAGCTCCAAATGTTGGATTGTCAATTCCTAAGTCTTTAAAAAGTGGTTGCCAGAAAGGCTTGTACTCAGCAGTGATCTCAGAGATGTGCTTTTTGGGTTTGTCTGTTGCGTTACTCATTTGCGTTTGCGTTTTTAATTATTAAGATGTTTTCTTTGGTTTCATTCTAGGTGCTGGAACTTCTTCCAGTCCCATTATTTTGTAGTTAGCATAATACCATTGTACACTTACATCACCAAAACGATTCTTCAACACATGAAGTGCAAGGTAATTTTCCATAGATGGTTCAATGATATACTGATTAGGACCATACAAACTAATATTATACTTTGCAGGTCTATTCATTGCAATCATTACATCCGCACATTGTAACAAAGAGTCACTACCAAACACATCAGCTTCTGTAGGATAGTTAGATAACTTTCCAGGAATTTGACGTTCAGCATTGTCAATGTCACGGTTTAACTGTGTCAGTACAATAAAAATAACAGGATACCTATTCTTAATCATTGTCATCATAGTAGCCAACTTTTCTAAAGTCTGTTGCTTGTTTGTTTCAGAAGCACCTTGCTTTATCAAAAGGGTATGATCCAATGTTACAATGAATGGTTTTTTGGTTTCATGATAAAACTTCTCAATAATTTCTTGCATTTGAGCAACATTAGTAGCAGTATCAACTACATACTCTTGTCTATCTGTTTGCTTACTTGCATACTCTGCAAGTTTTTTGAAATCAGTTTCTGATAGTGCTGGCAATCCATCATCTTGTGCAGACTGAATGTACCTAACATTTAGATTAGAGGCATTTGATAATTCTCTAATTGCCATGTTTCTACCAAGCATCTCAAATTGAAAATGTAATACTGAGAAATCTTGCTCTGGATTAAGTCTTTGCAAATCTCTTGTGATAGAAGATGCAAATAGTGTTTTACCAACACCAGGTCTAGCACCAACTACATAAAGTGATTGCCATTCTAATCCATTAAGACCAATTTTATTAAAACCACTCCATTGAGTTTTGAGTGATGTAGCACGTCCTGACTTGCGTTGTTCTAGATAGTTAACGCCTTCTGCCATAAGATCACCATAACGCTTCCATATTTTACTATGGGGTGGATGATTGGCTGGTTTTGTAACAGGATTGCTATAAGGGACAGGTGGTGAGGTTGTTTTAGGTGCATCACCAGCACCCTTGTCAGCTACAGATCTCTCTGCAGATAACCCAGATTTAGAGTTAAACATGTACGTTGCGTTATGCGTTTACGATAGGTTACAAATATACAAAAAGATTCTCAATTTGCAAATTGCAAATTAAAAAATTACCAGGTAATATTTTTACTACCTTTTTTAGTAATTTCCTCATTAATCTTGTTGAATATGTCATTACAGTCCCACTCTTGTTGCTTCTGATACGCAGCAGATGCTGGATGTGAAGCGTACAGTTTAACATGTTTGTCAGAAATAAGTTCTTCATACTCTTGAGCTTTTTTACCCAGGAAAACAAAGATTATTGACTTATCCATGGAATTGATCATGTCAAGCACATAATTAGTAAAGGGTTCCCATATACTAAAATGCTTACCAATCTTGCCAATTTCTGTTGTAAGAGAAGTATTTAGCATCAGAATACCTTGATTAGCCCATGGGGTTAAATCTGCAGATAAGTCCTTAGCTTGTACTTTATCTTGATAAACAGTTTTGGCAATTGCGTTGTGAATGTAACGAAGGGATGCTTCTTTCTTCATTGTGTTACCACAGGAAAAAGAAATACCATCAGCTACATTTAATTGTGGATAGGGATCTTGCCCTATAAAGACCACCTGTAATTCACTAGCAGGGCACTCTTGAAAAGACCTAAACACTTGCTTTAAAGGAGGAGTAAAACGTTTGTCATTTTCTACCTGATCTTTTAGTGCTAAGATTACCTTTTCAAAATCTTCAGATAGCAAAAACCCTTTGAGGATGTTGTGCCAACCTGATGCTTTCAATGACTCTGCTAATTTAAAACTGATGTCTTTTGGATCAATTGCAATTTTTTCTGCCATTTTTTTGAAACTTAGAATTATTTGTTTATTTTTGTTCAAATTAAACTACACGACATGTCTGAAGTAAATCAAACTAATGAAAGTGCAGAAAACCAACCGTCAATGGTTGATGTTATCATGCCAAGTGCAATTGTTGAAATTAAAATGAGTACAGGATACTATCAAAAAATTCAAGCAATTGTTGGTTTTTTTGTGCAAGGTAAATCTGCTGAACAAATGCAGGATGCACATGCACAAATCAAAGACCAAAACATCACAGAGGATTGGGTTAGTCATTATGAGACAATCTTAATTCTTTGCAGAGAATTTGAAACTAAAGCACAAGAACAAGGATTTGTTCAAAGTGTTACTTTAGAAGAAGCCCAAAAACTAATTGGGGAAACTGAAGACTAATATAAGTTGCAACCAAACATGTGACCTACTTCAATGCAGGTCTCAATGGCAGCGGATAATTCTTCTTTAGAACAATCTCCAAAACTTTTTAGTTGCTTATCAGATGAGCTGGTTCCTGTAATAACATACAGACCAGCTTTTTCTTTTATCACAAGTTTGATTTCATCAAATGTGTGACCAGTAAAGGCTGCAAGTTCTCTAATCAATGCATGGACTTTTGCAAGTTGTCCAGCAGTTTTGTCAACATTGTTTGTTAAGGACAAATAAACTTCTACATCAGAGCCTTCTTTCAAAGACATTGCAAAAAGTTTCAACTTGCCCGCATCAGATTCAGACGCGGGTACAAGTTGTCCATCTTTTTTGGTGAACTTTACTATTGTATTATGCATAATTAACAAAAAGGATCTGTGTAAACAATCTTATCAGAATCTAAATCTCTCAATGCATCCTGCACCCAGTCTTCATCTACAGTATTTCCATACATAAGTATATGAATGATAGCTTTATCATCAGGGTTCAGACGCAATAAACGTCCTATCCTTTGACTTGCTTTTCTTTCATTAGAATATGCGTGAAGTATAATACCATATTTAAGATTGGGAATGTTAATACCTTCATTCAATTGTTGAACACATGTAAGTTCATCTATCTTACCTTCTTTAAAAGCAACCAATGCTTCTTCACTGTTAGAATTTTTACTGTGATAACTATGCACAGATATTCTATCAGCTTGATCAGTTGTATTACAGAAGACAAGACATTTGTCATCCATCATGTTTAATAATTGTCTGGCGTATTTTTCTTTGGATCTAAATTGCATTAGAGCCTGCATTCTCATGATTCTAAAAATCTTTGTTTGCGCAGGATTTGCTGCACTAGCAAGTCTTCCACACCAGTAATCATAATTCTGAGCTTCAGAAGTCATAAAGAATCCACCTTTTTTGGTTTCAACCCTATGTGTCTTTGCTGTTGATAATGGTAATCTGTGTATTAGAATTTTGTAATCATTAAGAATTTTGTCATCTACAGCGTCATCTGTAATGTAAGTGTAAACAATGGGACAGTATCTGTTAACCATCTCACCTTTCTCAGAGTTCTTGTAACGTGGTGGAGTACCACTTAAACCAAGAATCTTACCTGTGTATGTAGCCAAATAGTAATCATGAGTAAATAACAAACTATGACACTCATCTAAATAGATGACATCATAATCTCTAGTTCTTTTACTCAGTGATATGTACGTTGTGAAGTCAATGTGATCCAACAAGTATTCTAGTCCAAACTTTTTAGCATCATCTTTCCAGCTTTCAAAGATTGAAACTTTTGGAGCTACTACCAGAAATCTGGTTTTCAAATTTGGAAACTCTCTTTCCATGTGACGTAAGCCAATTAAAGTCTTACCTACACCCATGGAAATGCCAAGACCACATCTGTAATGGGAGACAGATGCAGTCAAGGCTTCCTGTTGAATCAACTCTCTTTTAGTTAATTCAAGTGAGTCGCTCATTATTTGTTTGGTTTTACCCTAGGAGTTTGGCGTGGTTTTCTAGGAGCCTCTTGTAATTTAGCAGGTTTTTCTACTTGCATTACAGGAGCAGTTTTTTCTTCTTTAACTTTAGCAAGTTCTACAGGTTGTTCTTCATTCTGCATTGTCTTGCCTTTTTCTTGGCTTTGAACAATCCTATCTTTATCTACCCAGTAGATACCCAATAAGGTTTCATTTAACCAACGTTTAAGTGCATTTGGTTTGTTTGGTGACCAAAGCATTAAACCTTTTTCATTCTGTGCATCTTCTTTTGTGTTTGCACCAATGATGTAATAACCAATGAATTTTTTCATTTCTCTTTTTTTTAAAATCTAGATTGTGATAAATTGAGTTCTTTAGCTTGCGCTGGGTGCTCTTCAACCCATTGATGACATGTTAGACATAAAGGAATCCATGTGGTACTATCAAGATAGTATCTTCCACGTCCTTTTGTATGATGTATTGTGAGGTTTTCTCCCATAGAATTGAGACATCCTGGGAGCTTTGCAAAACATGTGGAGTTTTCAGGTTTAGACAAGAATTCCTTTCTCATCTTGCTGTAAAGTAAATCCAGAGGTTTCTTTTTGTCAGAAGGCAGTTTTGATATTGCTGTCCTTTTAGGATGTTTTACTGGAGCTTGTTTACCCCAGCAGTCTTTGCAGAACTTTTCACCCTCATGATTCTTCCAAATTACCTTGTCTTCACCACAAGCTGAGCATGTTTTTAATTTTGGTTGCAGCATACTTATCTAATAAGATTACTGTTCTAAGTTGTCGTAGTCTATGTATTCATCATCATAAAGTTTTTCTTCAGGAAGTACATCTGTTAAATCTTCAATGTATTCGTCTTCTTCTGTGATAGATTCTTCATCAATGAACTCTTCTTTTTCAGATGCGTTTCCATACTTCAAAACGCTTAATGCAAAAGGATCATTAACTTCTTCACCATAGTTGAACGCCATATACATGTTCAATTCATCATCCGTCATTCTCAAATATTGCTCTAGTGAGATTTCTATACACTTACCATTTGGCAATTGATATAGCATTTGAGTATCAGTGTTTAATAACTGCCACTAAAATACAATTTTTCTCAGAACATTGAATATGTAAAGATACCTATTTAAAATTAAAATAGTACTATATTGCTATGATTTTTTTACAATAATGCTGAGTTAGCATAAGAATCAATGAACTCTTGAAATGAAAATATCAATTTACTGTGCTTATCATCCATTGAATGGATAGTAATACTTTGCTGCATAATATTTACACTCACAAGAAGATTCACATCATTGTACAATTGTGTACCAATACCAAATCCTTTATCATCCAACCAGCATTCTAAAGGAAGCATTCTACAAAAAATCATTTTAGATAGATAATCAGGGTCATCCCACCTTTTACCTTCTTTTAATGCGTCATAGACATCACTAACTAAAGTGTTAGCAGTGTCATGTGTATACAGATATACACTACCATAGGGTCCAATTATTACAACTTGACCACTGTTTTTATTTATCTGCATAAATAAAAGTTTTACTGTAGAAATTTAACTCCAAATTCAAACCACAAGAAATGTATAAACAGTTTGTGTTTAAATTCAGCAGTAATGGATTGCTTCTCATGAATGATAGACAAACCAAACTTTCTTGAGTTAAATTCTAAAAAAAGTTTAAAAGTCATTGTTAATTACCTGTTGAGCCATGACCTCCATCAGCTCTTTCAGTTTCTGATAATTCATCAACTTCTTCAAAGTTAATGTAAGGGTAAGGCATGATGATTAATTGTGCAATCTTATCACCCACTTTATATTTTACATCTGCATAATAGCGTGAGTTGAAAGTTGCTTGAATCTCTCCACGATAACCTGAATCAATAACACCAACTGAGTTGCTGAGGTATTGTTCATACTTACGTATTGAGCTGCGCGGGAACACAAGTCCTACATATCCTTCTGGAATTTCTACTGCAATGCCAGTTCCATATACAACTTGTTCTTTGTCAAAACTAATAATGTTTGTTGCTACTAAATCTAAACCAGCATCACCTGGCTTTGCATACACAGGGATTACTGCATCTTTATGCAAACGTTTAATTTTAACTTTCATGTTCTTGGTCGTTGTTTTTAATGTTTTTAAAATCTTCTAATTCTTCACCACGTTCTATGATGTAGTTTTCAATACCATCATTGTGAAATCCGTCAGCTACAAGTAGTCCTTGAATAGCTTGGAACACATCATCCAATGGAGAATCCCATGGAAGTTCTGCTGTTAATGTTTTACCATAGTGTTTAACTGTGATAATCATTGGAGGAGGAATGCTATGCATATTACTTCTTCTTTTTGTTTTTCTTTTTCAAAATGATAATATCATCATCAGAAGTTCTATGTGGTTGATCTTCTGAATTTTCAGGTTCTGTTTTTTCTACACCATTTTTGATCATGTCTACTATAAGTAGTAGTTCTGTCATAGAAATTTCTATTTTCATATTAGTCAATTTTGAATGCAATAATACAAAAAATTAATTAGTTCACAAAACAGAGTCTAAGGTCACAATTTGTGACCTCAAACCCTTGTTTTTGTGATTTTTTCACAATTTCCTAGTCAAAAACGTAAGAAACTGTATTGTTAAATGGATTAAACTCCACTTGATTTGTCTTGTAATAAGTACCTGGCTTCAACATTATTGTACCATGTTCTTCATGTGTAATCAAAGCTTGTTCTTTAACATTCATTTTGATTGTCTGATTTCCCATGTCAATGTACTCAACTGGCACTTTGCTGTTAAGAGCATGTGTATTTGCTCCTTCTCCTGTGGCTAACACCACACGTTTTGCTGATTTTGTTTCCATGTTACAGTTTTGATTCAGGTGTTTTTTGTTTTTCTTGATACTCTGGACAATCTTCTAGCATCCATACAGGATCATAGTCATAAGGAAATTCCCACCATCCACTTTTAATTGCATGTTCTGCACCTTTTGGATGTACGTCTTTACGCTTTTTGTAATATGACCAGTATCTGGTGCATTGAATGTGAGCAGAGTTCACATATGAGTTACTTTTTGAGTAGACACAATTGTGACAGTTTGTTTTACAACTCATGACTGTACTTTTAATAGTTTTAAATAAGTTGTTTTATCTAAGTGATAAGGTCTTACTTCCTTAGATTCAGGTCCAGCTTCAGCAATAATGATATCACCTTGACGATACAAAGATACAGGATCTCCAATATTAAGTTGAAATGTCCAAGCAATTGCTTCAATTGGATCTTTCTTTTCACCTACATGTCGTGGAACATAGATCCAATACTCACGTGCTGTGGTTGTACACCAGCAACGTACAGCATAAATGTCTGCATTAGCTCTACGCCATTCAGACTTTTCTTCTGGAAACAATTTATCACCCTTGATTTTGTATAATTCATACTTATCATGAATGATTTTTACATCCATGCTGTTGTCTTTATCATTCCATACAGCATTGTTAAATACAATTGTTTCCTCTGCAATAAGTTCAGGGTCAAGTTCTTGGAACATTTTCTCTATACCAATTGCTTTAAAGAACAACCTACGCATTTCTAGATTTTCTTGAGCAAATGCATCCTGCGCAGAAGCAACTTTAACGTCTTTCCATACAGAAGCACAATGATCACCAAAATCTTTCATTGAATCATACCTGATTACATTTGTCAAAAAAGTATTGAAATCTTTGTACATGGTTTTCCAAAGAATCAACGCATTTTCATAAGAGACACCTGATTGGTTCTCCACTGTGTACTTTAGTTCTTGATAGTTCATGATTATTCAGTTTCTTCTTTTAACAATTCTTCAAGATTGATTTCTACATAATTTTCAGATGTATGACGTTTTGAATAAGTTATGTTTTCCATAACATATACAAGATCATCACCGTCTTCTGTAAATTCATTTCTCAATATTGAGTATTCTTCCCAGAATCCATCAATATCATCTTCATCTTCTACATCAGCTTTTGCTGCTTCAAAGATTTCTTCAGATAACCTTGATTCTAATTCTTTAACTAAAGATTCAGTATCAGGATGGTCAAAACCATTTCTGATATTAAATGTAACAGTTACATTGCAGTCTTCATTTTCTGTATTAATATAAATGTCATCAAAATGAATGTGCTTAGGAACTCTAATTTCTATTTTTGCTTCTGCAACTGTAGAATCAGTTTCTGTGTAATAGTCAGTACCTTGGAACATTTTAGTGTCAGGATCAAAAGGAGCTTCTCCAGATGCTGAGAACTCACCAGCCCATGAACCATAATCAAGTTGATCATACATCATGTCTACAAGTCTTTCTGCTTCAGCATCATTGCTATCTTCTTCATCAACTTCAAGATGAACCCATCCAGAGTCTCCTCCACCATCCCATTTTAGGATAACTTCAGAACCTTCTTCATGTTTTTTCATACACCAATCAAGAATCTGCTTGATTGAAATTTCTTTTTCTTCACTCATGGTAATTGTGCTTTTTCTTGTTTAACAAAATCTGATTTGTCTTTTGACATTTCTTTTAACATTTTTCTTCCATCACCTGGTTTAAACATCCAACCTACTGTTTCCATGTTGTCCAAGTAATCTTTAATTGTTGGAATCCAGCCAAGGTCTTCCATACAATGTTGTTCACCAATTGCTCTTACAGGAACCATTCGTCCATCAGAGTTAGTGATGTATGTGCCAAATTGTTGTTCACACCAGAAGATTCCTTCTGAGTGATGACGCAATGCCCTATGACGCATGTCAGGGTAATGCATTTTAGTTTCATCAAACCAGTTGTGAATGGGCAAGTAGTCATCTACATGCCCACCCCACTTTTTCTGGCTTGAAATACTATGATGTAAAGGATGACTCATCGTTTTCAAGATTTAAAGATTCAACTGCAAATTCAATAGCTGCAGAAATACAGCGTGTTGTTGCACGCCACAAGTTGTACTTGTGAGAACCAGTAACAAAACCAAATTCAGTTCTGCCGTCACCTGGTATAACTTTAAATGTTTTACGCAAGACATCCATTTCTAAATAGACAGCTGTATGTTTTTTACTACCACTCTCATCTTCATAAGGGTGAGAAAACTGATACTTCTGTTCTACAAGAGTTTGTTGTACTGGAGAATCTATTTTTTCTAGAAACTCATCTAATTGTTCTTTCATAATTAAATGTTTACTAATTCATAAAAGTTTTCATTAATGTAATCATCAACAGTATCTACATCACGTGGTTGTCTGTCAATCCATATGATTTCTTCTAGATTTGTTGATTGATTGTCGTTGTCAACAGTCACTACTACTGTAAACTCATAGGTTTCTTCTTGTAATTCATCTTCCCACTGAGAACAGTCACAAGTGTACTTACCAGAATAATGTTTTGTTTCGCTGAATGGTTTTTTTTCTATTTTTAAGTTTTTCATAGCTTAGAATTCTACTGTTACAGACTTCAAGATTCCATCACTGCCATACTTTGCGTATACAGGATAATAGCCATCACCAAATGCTGTTGCAAATGCAACTCCTACACCTGGGTGTCCTAGTTCATAGTTCAATTGACCATGACCATTTTCTGACAAGGTTGCATGAGCACATGCATTGTAGCTAAAAGGATGCTTTACAGAATCACTTACGTCAATCTGTTTCCACTCACCAGTTTCATTAAGTTCATTCATAGTTTTACCATATTTTGGTATCTCTATTGCATAATGAGGAAAGTCTACTCTATACTGTAGTCTTTCTTTTGTTGTCACATGTTCATAGATTCTAATGTCTTCAAAGTCTTCACTTTTCCATTGAGAATCAATGTAGCAAGGGTCACACATTAGGAGCTGACCTGAATCAACTCCAACGTGTCCAATTAAAACTTTTTTCATGATTTGCGTTTTGTTTTACTTTTCAAAGAACTTTTGTTCCATTTAGCAATTTGATTTAATTTTTTTGCTAACTTTTTTTGTTTCTGATACTTCAATGATTGATAATGTTCTTTTACCCAATCATCAACATAAGGTATGTATTTCACAATCCTATGATTCAAGTTCTTTAATAATAGATTCCATTTCAGCACCAATTTGTTTATGCAATTTGTGCTGACTTTTGGGTTCATGAAGTTCACTTAATGTTCTGTAACGAATTTTAAGTTCTTGTTCACGTTTTGACTTTTCATTTGCTGCTTCCTTGTGTTTTACAAGAATTTTAACAGCAGACTCTACGTCAAACTGTAAACCCATTTTGTCAATTGCTAAGACTGTGTCA
>Ga0078894_10001891_pt1 | contig 15709 bp, 13 predicted proteins | sample LauGreSu1BDMLBSD_2_FD_67506 | JGI IMG/M metagenome (GOLD analysis project Ga0078894, IMG submission 67506) | Freshwater lake microbial communities from Lake Michigan, USA - Su13.BD.MLB.SD (version 4) (version 4) | ecosystem: Environmental > Aquatic > Freshwater > Lake | place: Lake Michigan... | reverse complement strand
TATTATTTATAAATTATTGAATATTTATTTTTATTTCCGAATATTCGAAATATTCCCAACTCTGTCAAAAACTTAAAAATCTTAAAAAATATAATATAAGGAATAACTATTAAAAAGGTTATAATAAAACAATATGAAATCATAATAAAAAAAGATGAAGGTTGAAAACATGAAATCATATATATTTTACAAAATAAAAAATCAATTATGGTAGCAAGTTTTAAGATTAATTTGTCTTGAAATCTAGTTTCTTCTTCATAATTTTTGTAATTTTTACATATAATACACCTTAATTTATCATGATTTTTTTCAATCCAATTTTCAAAACAATCTTTATGAACTCTCTGAAGACATTCACAGGAATCTAATTTAATATAATATTCATTTTCTTCCAAGCAAATAAGACACGTCATTTGATATTTATAACTTATATATTAATTTATTTATATAAGTTATAAATAAAATGGAGGAATCAAAAGATAATTACCATAAAGATATATATACACTATATGAAACTCTTCTAAAAGGTTCTGAAAAATTTAAAAACTGCGAAGAAATAAAGAAAAAAATAGAAGATAATAAAGAAAAAGTACTCATTGAATTAAAAATAAATAATGACTATATTATGAAGAGAAAAAAAAATTAAAGTTTATTAAATAATGGACTTGTCATCCAAAATTGATTTTTAGGAATTCCGCATTTTATTATTCCTACTTTTTCGCTTGTATAAGGAATAGCATATATGTTTCCTCCACAGCTAAGTACTCCTCCTGCCCATTTTTCAGACGAAGAAAGTTCTGAATCTGTAAAAAATAAATATGAATCATCATTTGTATTTATTGTTAATATTTGATTTGAATTGTAAGGAATTCCATATATTTTATCACTATCAGACAAAACTCCGCCATACCATTTTGCAGAATCGACCGGAAGCCCTCCTATAGTTATAACGCTATTATCAGTAGAATTTACAATTAATATATTATCTGAATTATAAGGAATAAAATATATCTTATTATTTCCGCCGTACACAGCTCCAAACCATTTTTGTGTTGAAGATGATAAATTCTGAATACTTGTAATATTTACAATATTTAATACTGTATCTATTATCAATACACTAGTTGAATTATAAGGAGTACAATATATTTTTCCATTTGAAGCAATTGCACCACCTGCCCATTTAGATGTTCCACTTAAAGTTGTAGATATTTCAGATACAGAATTATTTAAACTGTTAATAATTAATACACGAGATGCATTGTGAGGAATAAAATATATTCTTCCGTTTGTAGTTATTACTCCTCCAATATATTTTGAGGTTCCTGATAATAAAGATGTTGATATAGTACTCATGCTATTATCATTTGTATTTATTACCAATATCAAATTAGAATTGTATGGAACACAATATATTTTTCCATTTGGAGCAAGTACACCACCTGAATATTTTAATGTTCCTGTTACATTAACAGGAAGTGAGATGCTCTGAGTACTATTATTATATGGATTAATTACTAATAAATAATTAGAATTATAAGGAATACAATATATATTTCCATTTGGTCCTAAAATTCCTCCTGACCATTTATTAGAACCTGTTAAATTTGTTATTCTAGAAAGATCGATCGAATTCGATGGAAAATTTTTTCCCATTAAAAATATATTACTTAAATCATAATTTCCATTTGGTCCTTTTGGTCCTGTTATTCCATTTCCAAGGGGACCTTCTGGACCTTGAACATTACTTTGTGGCCCTTGCTCTCCAGTAGGTCCATCCAAGCCTTTATACCCTTTTACTGTATAACCAGTATGGCCAACGTTTCTTGGTCCAGTAGGCCCAGTTGATCCAGTAGGCCCAGTTGATCCAGTAGACCCAGTTGATCCTGTTTGCCTATCTCCTGTAAGACCTCTAATTCCTGTAAAACCTGTTATTCCATTTTGTCCTGTAGGCCCTGTAAAACCAAGAGGACCATTTAAACCTTTAACACTCAAGCCAGTTGGTCCAGTATTTCCTGTAGGTCCTGTATCTCCAGTTGGTCCTGTATAACGAACTCCTACTATTCCTGTAGGCCCAGTTTTTCCTGTAGGTCCTATGTTTTCCTGTAATGTTTCAATAAAAATAGTTGGATTTAATTGAGTATCGTCATAATATAAACGTATTAAAATTTCATTAGGAACAATTATCGTACTCATTTATTAATGAGTGCGATATTAATTATTTAATTTACCATGTTTTTTTTAATAATAATGTTTTGTTGTAAAGGGAGTCTGCATAAGTATTAAAATGTCTCAAAATATGATTAAATGAAATATCATCAAAATTTTTAACAAGTTCATTTGCTTCTGAATTTAACTCGATTAAATTCTCGCTTTTAACTTTCCACAACCCGCTCATTTGTGATATTACAAGCATTGAATCACCTTCAACCTGAAGGTTTTTAACAGCTAATTCTGATGCTTTTTTTAATCCCTCAATAAGACCTACGTATTCTCCATAGTTGTTTGTTCCGTATTCAATATATTTTCCACCTTCTGCGACAATACTTTTATTAGCTCCTTTATACTCATAAATAACATAAGAACCCGCACACGGACCCGGATTTGTTGGAGCGGCGCCTCCGTCAAAGCGTAAAGTATGCGTAGAATTATCCATATTTATTTTATAAATTTAAAACTTTTTTAAAAATAATCAATTTTAATAAATGAACTCTTTTGATGTAATAAAAGTTTTTACAAAAATCCAAATAGAACTAAAATTTTATCATTGGAAAACATCTTCATACTCAAGACATATAGCTAGCGGTGATTTATACGATTCTTTAAACAAAAGCATTGACGATTTTGTTGAAATATACCAAGGAAAATATAAAAAAATTAATTTAGACCAAATAAATCAAATTGACTTATCAAATACTAACGATAATAATATAATTATACTATTAGAAGATTTTAAATCGTTTTTACTTTATGATTTAGAAGATTTTTTAAGTAATGGATTAATGTTAAATGTAGATCTTAAAAATCTTAGAGATGAAATATTAGCCAAAGTAAATAAAACATTATACTTATTTACTTTGCAGTAATCTAAATAATCTATAAATAAAAATATAAATTATAATAAATGAAATTTATTATAATTATTGTTCTTGTTGTTATTTTATTTTTGTTTACAATTTTAAACTTTGTAAATGAAAAAGAAAATTTTAGAATACAATCCTCAGGATATTCTGGAGGTGGGGGAGGAAGAATATATTCAGGTGGTTCAAATTTTAGATCAGGATTTTCCGGATTTTCTGGAACTCCATCATGGGGTTATGGAAGAAATAAATATTCACATAGCGGATTTAATTATAGAGCATCTCCTTACTATTCTTATCCCTATTATCCTTATTATCCTTACTATCCTTACCCGTCTTGTCAAGGAAACTGTGATGATAAAGGTTCTATTATAATTTATCAAAATATCGCGCCTACAGCGACACCAACCCCTACAAAATAAATCTATAATAAAATTGATTTAAAAATTAGAAAATAGTTTGTTTTAACAAAACATGGAATTTGAATATAAAAAGACGTTTTTAGCCATATTTTTTACATCTTTAACTGTATTTTTTACATTCTTTTTGATTTTTGTAATAAAAAAAATTTATGAAAATTGCGAGAAAATAAAGAGAAAAAATACATTTTCAAATACAAACGCCAAAAAACAAGAAGACCCGTTCGAAATTTCTTTCAGAAAAACAAGAACAGAATCACTCATTATTTCAAGGGTAGAAGAAATACAAAAAGAAAGAGATATTCAATTTGTTGTTTCATTTTATAATTATAAAGACGAAAAAACAATTAAAGGGTCAATGTATATTGTAACATCTAAAATTGTATATAAAATTAATTTTATCAAATATAATATTGTTACAACCGTTTTTCATAAATTAAATACGTTCATAACAAAAAATAATCCAAAATACACTTATCTGTTAGATTACTTCAATAAAAATATGAACTGCCAAAAACAAAAACACCATAACGAATTTTATACTTGGCATTATTATTTTTTTAATAGAAATTATGAATTAGAACAACTACATTGGGAGAAATTTATCAAGAATATGTAATATATGATTTTTTAAAAATCATATATAATCTGTTTATTTTCTTTTTAATTTATTCAAAGGAATATCTTCTTCGTCGTCATATTTTCGTGTAGTTCTTGCAGTCTTTCTTGTAGTTCTTGAACTCTTTCTTGTAGTTCTTGCACTCTTTCGTGTAGTTCTTGTGCTCTTTCTTGTAGTTCTTGTGCTCTTTCGTGTAGTTCTTGAACTCTTTCTTGTAGTTCTTGCACTCTTTCGTGCAGTTCTTGTGTTCTTTCTTGTAGTTCTTGCACTCTTTCGTGTAGTTCTTGTGCTCTTTCTTGTAGTTCTTGAACTCTTTCGTGTAGTTCTTGAACTCTTTCTTGTAGTTCTTGCACTCTTTCGTGCAGTTCTTGTGCTCTTTCTTGTAGTTCTTGCACTCTTTCGTGTAGTTCTTGTGCTCTTTCTTTTTAATTTGTTTAATTTTATATTTTCTTCATCGATAAAACTTTTACACAATTCTTCTACATTTTTCAAATTACTTTTACTTAATATATACTCGATAATATTCTTTTTTGTATTTTCTTTATCAATCAGCGGAAGACCTAATAAATCAATAATTTTAAATAAATCTTCTTTTGTTCTTTCGTCTAAACATTCTCTTGTTAATTTCTTCAAATCAACTGATTTATTATTTTTTTGAGGATATCTAGAAGGCATTACCATCTCTTTATCATCAATTTTTGGAAATAATTCCGAACCAACAATACAATCTAGTTCGGTGTCATTATAATTCCAGTCAGAGTTTATACTATCATCTTCTATTACCCATTCGAAATATTTTTGAAATGTTTTTGTATTGTAAATTTTTGTTATCGGTAAATCTATATTTTCACACCATGATTTTATAATTCGTGGATCAATATAGTTCTTTTTTGAAGTATCTAAGGCAAGACCTAGTTTTTCTTTTTTATTTTCAAATTTTGTTCTTTTTTGATTTAATTTTTCTTTTATTTTTAATTTTACTTTTTTATCATCTTCTTTCTTAAGTTTTTTCTGCAATTCATCTAATTCGTCTTGATCTTTTTTAAGACTTTTTTTCTGAGCATCTGTTACCCCTTTTTTGTGATTTAATTTTAAAGCAACGCTTTTATTTACTTTTGTGAAAAAGGATAATTTATCATCATCACTTGCTTTATCTGCCAAATTATATTCATTTAACCCTTCAGACATCATATGACTTGCTAATCGTGTTCTAAATACTTTTGCAGAAAAGTCTCTGTCTATTCCTTTTAAATAATTGTTTATATCTGTAGCAGAAACTTTATCAAATACTAAAGAATTTGGTCCCTTTCCTTTTACAAAATCTTTTATATTGCCATATACATCTTTACTTATTTCTATTGTATTATCATAAAGAACGGAATCTTTTCCATAAAATCTTAAATCTATTTTCGTTTCATCTTCATCGTTCAATAATATATTATTTACCATTAAAGTAGTAGCCCCTACTACCTTTTCTTCGTTTTCGTCATCATCTCCATCTTTTTCAGTTCCAATTCTTATTCCAAAATTTTTTATAAGATATACAATTACACCCATTTGTCTTTCATATGCAGAATCGCTTTTTAATAAATTTTCTATTTTTGAATCAATAACATTAATAAATTTGTTTAATTTTCTTGCCTTTTCAAATTTAAATAGTTCACCGCTATCAGATAATAATATATATTTATCTTTTCCTGTTATCGTATCTTTATATTTTGCAATCCAAGATGCTTTATTATCACATACAATTCCACCCCATTTATGACCAGTTGGAGGAGTCGGTTCATTTCCTTTACTTACATTTATTATAACATCCTCAGGATTTACAAACCCCTTTATTCTTCCTTTATTAGTTAATATATTTCCTTGGCCGATATATAAACCTGGCATTTCTACAGAAGGATTTCGAAGTTCTTTTTTAATTCCATTTACATAAGCAAAAGAATAGTCTAATTTCTTTTCAAGTTTATCAATTCTTTCTTTATCTTTTTGTTCTTTTGTTTTTTCTTTCTTTTTAGTGTCTTTTTCTTCTTTCATTTTTTCAAGTTTACTTACAATTAAAGAAAAATCAAGTTTATTAAAATTTTTAAAAATAGCTTTATTTTCTTTCGATAAATATTTTTTAAAATCAGAAAAGAAGTTTTCATTAAATTGTTTTTTATCTAAAAATTTTTTTACACTTGTTTTTTCAGTTATTATTCTTCTTGCATAAAATGTGGCCATTTCTTCCTCTATGTCATTTAATTTATATTTTTGACCATCATATATCAAAGGTGCATTATGTCTTGTATAAGGTTCGTATATATGTTTAAAATATGGACCATTGTGTTCTAAAGTATCCCACAATTTATCGCCCTTTTTCTTTTTTATTCTATCAAGATCGCAATAATTCATTTTAACAGGACGATTCAAAATAATAAAGTCGTTTACTTTTAATTCATTCATTTTGCCTAAAATTAAAACAATATTATTGAATTTTTCTAAATTAACTTTCGATCTACTTGTCATATTCAAACAAACACTTTTTCTTTTTTTCCATCTAAACCCGAAATATATATCAAATGGCAATTGTTCGTTTTTTTCAAAAGCATTCTCTTTTAATAATTCTTTATTTCTGAATAATTTTTCTATATAATCTTTTATTACTTTTTTTTGTTCTTCGTTAATTTCAATATTCGCTTTTAATGTCAGCAAGAAACAATTATCATTTATGCTCATTTATTATTAATAATAATAATAAATTATAAATATATTAAATTACAGATTATAAAACCACAGTACTTTCATGACCTACACGTAACAAAGTATTTATCATAATATCATATCCGGCATCTTCAACATTTTTACAAAATGCCATTTCATCATTACACATATACAAAAGTTCAACATCTTTTCCTCTCATTCTTTCCATTTCTCTATTAAAATATGGATATTTCATGTCATCTAAAACTTCTTTTCGGCAAGCAAAGAACCCAAGTTTTACATAAGAAGCTTGAATATATTCAGGTGAATATGGTTTAATTTCATCTTCTTTTGACTCTTCTTTTAGTTTTTCAGAATTTTTAACATATTCTTGAAATCGACTTACATAAGGTTCCATTTCAGATTCTTTAACATATTCATAAAATCCATTATTTTTAAAATATTCCTTGCTCATATTTTTTACAACTGAAAAAGCTGTGTTATTTCCAATTACAATTTTATAATATCCAGATACTACTGGATGTTTTTTCGTACTTTCAATTAAAATTGTTAATTGTTCAGGGGTAAAAACAACGTTTGGGTCTATTGTAACAAATACATCATAATCTTTGCTATCAAATGGTTTTTGTTCCTTTCCATTTAATACATTTAAGCCTAATGTATTCATTCTCATGTGAGGAGAAAATTGATTATGACCTTGAAAAATTCCTATATCATAATTTCCACTACGCCATAATTCATGTATAGATTGTACAAAAGATAATAAAAAGTTTCCTGAAAAACTATTTCCGGGCAGCCCAATATTTACTCGTAGCTTTTTTTGTTCATTTTGCGAAGGTTGAGTCTGTTGCGAAGGTTGAGTCTGTTGCGAAGGTTGAGTCTGTTGAGTCGCCTGGGGCAATTGGGGCGGAGATGCTAATGTTTGTGAAATGGGAACAATTTGAGGACTTAATTCTGACATTTATTTTATATAAAAAATTAACTTTTTAAAATAACAATATCTTTATTTGTTTTAGATACAATAATTTTTAGAAAAATCAAGTTTTTAACTACAAATTTCTCCGGCGGGATTGTGGCATCCTCCATATCTAGTCCATAAAAATCTGAAAATTCCAATTGTATTTTATTTACATTATTCTCATCATTTGCTAGTGCCAAATCTGTATTTGTTTCGTTTACATAAACAATAGAATCATTTATATTTATATAAGAGTCATTAAACATAGAATCTACACTACCATTAAAAATAATATTAAAGCATTTAGACATATCTGGATGATATTTCCAATCTACGTTTATCTTAAAAAATATGTCAAAACTCGCTCCTGTTCTAACTCTATTTTTGTCAAAAGTAATAGTAAAATTTCTATCATCTCTAAGTAAATCTACATTAACAATATATATACTTTTACTTTCATCTGCTATATTTAAAGAATGGTTTACAGTGGTATTATTAATATATGTTATATTCGGAGGTTTTGTATATGCGGTTACAGTATTGTTTAATATGCTTTGTCCAATGCTAGTTCCACTTCCTCCTCCATTTGAACCTCCACTTGGTCTTGGTCCAAAAACTTGAAATGATGATCTTGAGTATAACGACATTTAATTTTATATATTATTAATATTTTAATTTATTAATAATTTGATGTCATTATATCTCATTATGTTAATTTATATTTATTTATTTTTGGTTTTATTGGTTTAATGATCTTAATACTAATGCTTTTAATTCTTTAATTGATTGTAATAGAACAGCAGTTAATTTAGGATAGTCTACTGCTAGGTATCCATTTCCATCGCGATGTACTAATTCTGGGTATATTTCTTGAACTTCTTGAGCAATAACACCAATAGCTCTTTCTGGTTTAGATGGGTCATTCCAATGGTGATATACTCCTCTAATTGAGTCTAATTTATCTAAAGCTCCATCAAGTGGTACTATGTTATTCTTCAAGTTTCTATCAGATGATGATGTAAATGAAGAAGCTAATAAATCGGCATATGAACCACCAGTTCCACTTTCATCTGATGCATTCTCGAATAGTAAGAAGTCTTTTGATACATGGCTTCTTCTTAAACCTGCATATTTGTCTGTTCCATCCTTGTATAATAGACTTATGCCTAAATCTGTAGAGTCTCCGCTGTTTCCTTTTCCGCAAACAATAATATTGTCTTCTATTGTTAATGTAGAAGTATTCAATGTTGTCATAGTACCGAGAACAGTCAAATCTCCAGTTACGGTTAAATCTTTTCCAATATTAACATTATCAGAAAGGGTTGTTGCACCAGTTACTGATAATGTACCTCCTACAGAGGTTGCTCCTCCTACGGTTAGAGTACTTGAAGCTCCCGAAACATTTAATTTGTTTGAAATAGTTGTTTCTCCTGCTACATTTAATTTACCACCTACACCAACTCCTCCTGTTACTACTAAGGCACCATTAGCTGAAGATGTTGATGCCGTATCATTAGTAACAGAGGCTACACCTGAGACACTTAAAGTGTTTGATAATGAAGTAGCACCTGATACGCTTAAAGTGTTTGATAATGAAGCAGCTCCGGCTAATGTTGTTGCTCCTCCTACATGTAATTTTTTAGCAATTCCAACACCGCCAGAAACAACTAAAGCACCAGTAGCACTTGAAGATGCATCTGATTCGTTTAATACTTTGCTTACACCAGTTACTTCTAAAGTTCCTGCTAAAGATGCATTTCCGGATGCATTCAAGTTTCCTCCAATATTCAAGTTTTCTCCAACGCCAACACCTCCAGCTACTACTAAAGCTCCTACATTCTTAGAAGATGATCCAGTATTATTATTCATAGATACAGCTCCTCCTATAATCATTCCACCAGAAACACTAGCACCTCCCCCTACTCTTAGTGCACCACTTGCCAAGCTTGTAGCGGCTTCTGTGGAATTTACTGTTAAGACTCCGCTTGTGCTTAAAGTTCCTGTTATTTCAGCGCTTGCGCCTAATTTGGCTAAGCCAGCTACATTTAATGCACCAGCAATTCCTGCTCCTCCGGCTACAATTAAAGCACCTGTTGATGAAGAACTACTAGCAGTTGTTGAAGATACATTTACAACTCCTGATGTTAATGTTCCTGTAACTTTAGCATTATTATTTACAACTAATGCTTCTCCAGCCCCTGTTACACTTACAGTTGTAGAACTTAAACCAGCATTTGCAGAAACTGCTCCAGAAAATGTTGATACTCCTGTAACTTGTAATTTTCCACCTAATACTGCTCCTCCTGTAACTGATAAAGCGCTATCAGAAGAATTTGAGACAGTAGCGGTTCCGTCTACGGCAATATTTCCTAAAGCCTTGATATTTGATCCTACAAATAAAGACTTTCCTAATGCAACACCACCACTTACTTTCAGGGCGCCAACTAAAGTTGATAAAGTAGATGTTGCAGAATCAACAGTAGAATCTAAACAAGTAACTCCTGTAACATTAAGAGTATTATTAATTAAAGAAGCATCTGCTACTGTTAAATTGCCTCCTACATTCAAATCTTTTGCTATTCCTACTCCTCCGCTTACTACTAAAGCGCCTGATGAAACTGAATCAGAATCAGTTGTATTTGATACTTTAGCTTGACCAGCTACGTTTAGAGCACCTCCAACACCAACGCCTCCAGCTACTACTAAAGCTCCTGTTGTTGAGCTTGATGATGCACTTGTACTATTTAGAGATAATTGAGATGAATTTCCTAATGCTACATTTCCGTTAAATGTAGATGCTCCATTAAATGTAGCTGCCCCAGTTACAGATAATGATGATGCTAAAGAAGCAGCGCCTGTAACATTTAAAGTAGATTTTAATTCAGCGTTTCCAGTTGATTCCAAGCTTGCTACAGTTGCTTTGTCACCGGTAAATAATGCACCACCAACTCCAACACCTCCTGTTACAACCAAAGCACCAGTTGATGATGATGATGATACAGTAGCGCTTTTTACAGCCAATGCTTTTTTGATTGTAGCGTTATCACCTACACATAAAGATTTCATAACAGAAGCGCCTCCGGTTACTCTTAAAGCTCCTGAATCAGCGTTTTCTACCGAAACATCAGAGGCATTAGTTAATTTAGCAATGCCACTTGAATCAACATCAGCTAAATTAGATTTGGCTGATACGTATAATTGGTCACCTACTCTTAAAGATTTGGAAACACTTGCTCCTCCTAAAGTTACAAAAGAACCTGATCCTAAGGCACTCGAGTCGACATCGTTTCTTGCAGTTAAGACTCCACCTATATTTACAGCTCCTCCTACTCCCACACCTCCTGTTACAACTAATGCTCCAGAAGAAGAAGATATTGATTGCGATTGCGAGTTAAATTTAACATCTCCACCTACGTTTAATTGGTCAGTTACAGCTACGTCATTTCCTACAGATAAACTATCCATTACTCTCAACTTCTTTCCGACAATTACACCTCCTGCAACTCTTAATGCAGATTGATTGGCAATAGTATCAGATAAATCTACAGCATTTGATAAATATGTACTAGCAGAATCGCCTATTGTTACGCTTCCGTTTGCATTTAATGCTGTTGCAGATGATAATGTTACAGTGCTACCATTCATTTCAACTACACCGTCTAATTTTGTAGATCCTTTTACTGTAGCTGCTTGATTTACATACAAACTCTTTGAAAGTGCTGCACCACCAGCAACAACTAAAGCACCGCTTAATACACCAGATGCTGAAGCAGCGTCTGTTTCATTATTTATTTTAACTAAAGCGTCAACACTGCTTGTTACATTGGCATTAAAAGTAGATGTTCCGTTAAATACAGCATTTCCGTTAAAAGTAGAAGAACCAGTTACTCCTAGTGTTGATCCTAAAGTAGTTGCGCCTGTAACATTTAAAGTGTTTCCTAAAGATGCACCTTCTTTTACAGTTAAACCTTTTGACACATAAAGACTCTTGCTAACACTTGCACCACCTTTAACCATTAAAGATGCAGTAGACGGTACTCCTTCTACCAGAGTAACATCTGTCAAGTCGTCTAAACTTGTTTTTCCAGATACTCCTAATGTTGATTCAGCTCTTATTTCCCCCGCAACATTTAATTTTCCGCCTACACCAACACCTCCTGTAACAACTAATGCTCCAGAAGAAGAACTAGATGAAACAGTTCCATCTTGAACTCTTACTAAAGATCCATTTAATGTTGTCAAGTTTCCACTAAGATTAGTAGCACCTGCAACTCCCAAATTAACACCAACGTTCAAGTTTTTAGCGACGCCAACACCTCCAGCAACAACCAAAGCACCTGATGAAGCTGCAACAGATTCTGTTGCGTCTTGAAATCTTACCAAACCACCTGCATCAACTGTTAAATCGTCTCCTAAAGAAGTTGTTCCATTTACACGCATGTTTACGCCAACATTCAAGTTTTTAGACACTCCGACACCTCCAGCAACAACTAAAGCACCTGATGTAGCACTTGTAGAATCTGTTGTATTTAGTAAATTAGATAATCCAGCTACATTCAAATTCTTTGCTACGCCAACTCCACCAGCAACAACTAAAGCTCCTGATGCAGAATCGGTTGATTGGGTAGAATTTTGTAAAGATACAGAACCTGTTGATTTTACTGTCAAATTTCCAGAAAGTTCAGTTGCACCACTAGCATTTAGGGTTCCTCCTACATTTAAGTTTTCAGCAACACCAACACCACCAGAGACAACTAAAGCTCCTGTTGCAGAATTTATAGATGTAGCTGAACTTAATAATTTTGTTTGTCCTGTAACATCTACAGCTCCGCTTAAATTACTTTTTCCTACTACATTTAAGGTTGTTCCAACTGTTAAGCTTTTTGCAACATTTGCGCCTCCAGATACTTGTAAAGCACCTGTTCCAGCTGTGGTGACATCTTGGTCACTGTTAAGTTTAGTAACACCGCTTACAGTAAGAGCATTGTTCATATTTACGGGACCATTTAATACTGAAGAATTTTTAACATATAAAGATTTGTCAATGCCAACTCCTCCGGCAACAACTAATGCACCAGATAAACTTTGGTCTACTTCAGATACTGAAACATTTGTTGTGTCATTTAATTTGGTTACTCCTGTTACATTTAATTTAGATAACAAATTAGCATCTCCGGTTACAAAAGTATTTCCTTTTACTCTTAAATCTTGGCCAACGCCAACACCTCCAGCAACACGTAAAGCTCCATTTACTAAATCTCCAGTTTGTGATACTCCGATATTTACAGAGTTGGTAATAACTTCAACGCCGTTTACAGTAAGGTCGCTATTAATTAATGCTGATCCCAATGTTGTATGTCCTGTTAAAGTAAGACCTCCGTTAGCTGTAATAGAGCCACTTACTGTTGCATTTCCTTTTAATACTAGATTTTTATTTGATGCATCAGTTCCTACATTTAGATTTCCAAATAAATTTGAATCTCCGTTTACATCTAAAGCACCTGCTGTTGCTTTTCCAGTAACATTTGCAACGCCACCAACATTTAAATTTTTTTCTATTCCTGCTCCACCAGATACTACTAAAGAACCAGTTGATGTACTGTCAGATTGTACATCAACTGTAATTTGTGTAGGTCCTTGTAAAGAAACAGATTGTTTAGCAACAAGGCCTGCGTTTAGAGTTGTCAAGCCTCCATTTACAATTAACCCTTTATCAAGTGATGTTGTTCCTGTAAAAGAAACTGTTTGTACAGTGTTGTCACTGTATGTTATTTCTATTTTATCTTTTAATAATTTTGTACTTAGTACGGTCACGGCGCTCATTTTATATAATAATATAATAAAATATTAAAAAAAAACACATTAATAAAAATGAGTGATAAAAGAAGTGCGATTAAAGGAGATCTGTTAATGTTGAACGGAAATATCGTCTTTAATAGACAAAATCCAAATTTAGTAGCTACAAATACACTTAGTTTAATGTCAAAATGTGTATATATGCCAGGAGATCTTACAATTAAAAAATCTGTAATTGCAGATGAAATAGTTACTTTATCAGATAGAACTTCTAAAACAAATATAAAAGAAATAAAATCAAATGTATCCGATTCTATATCAAAATTGGGAGTATATACTTATAATTTAAAAGATTCAAAAAATAAAAAAATAGGTCTTATTTCTCAAGAAGTTAGAGAAATATTTCCTCAATGCACAGAACAAAGAGAAGATAAATTGTATATTGATTATAATTCAATAATTTCTTTACTTGTAAAAAGTGTTTCAGAATTAAAAGGTGAAATAAAAACACTAAAAAATCAAGTTAAAAAACTAAAAAGAAATTCTAAAAAGAATAAAAAAAATAAAGATGATTTAATTATGACCAAGTAAAAATATCTTCTAAATTTTAAAACATGAACTCGTGTAATTTTGTCAAGATTAGTCAATTTATTAATAAATACGTATCCTCATTTAAAGAGTCTTCTTAGACAATATAAAATTTCTTATAAGTTTTAATTATTAATGAAATAATTAAAAAAAATGCATTGTGCAGGGTTCGAACCTGCGCGCTTTTCAGCAGACGATCTTGAGTCGTCCTCCTTAACCACTCGGACAACAATGCTTGTTAAGGAATATTTATATATTCACTTATTATAAATGATACATCAAATCTTTATATATCATTTATTTTTAATTATTAATGAAATAATTAAAAAAATGCATTGTGCAGGGTTCGAACCTGCGCGCTTTTCAGCAGACGAGCTTAAATCGTCCTCCTTAACCACTCGGACAACAATGCTTACTAAGGAATATTTATATATTCACTTACTATATTTATATAGTAATCTTTAAATAACAATTTTAAAGATTTATATAAATATAAATCTTTAAATAACAATTTTAAAGATTTATTGTAAAATTAAAGATGATTATAAAAAACGTACCAGAATTAATAAAAATTTTGGATTATTATAAAAATCCATATATTTTATGTCATTACAGAGGAATAGATTGGAACACATATGAAAGATATTCTTTTGAAAAAAAACCTAATTCATTTCAATTATCTGATAATTTATATATTATATCTTGTTTAAAAAATCAAGAATATATTTTAAACAAAAATGATTTTTTATACACTCTCAAAGGAACAATAATTATAAATGAAAATAAAGCATTACATTCTGATATGTATTATTATAGTTATAGTAATAATATATGTAAAGGTTATAATTTATACAATTCATTCTTTTTTTATAAAAATTAGTCTTTTTCATAATCTTCGTAATCATTGTCATCTTCGTAATCATTGTCATCTTCATGATCTTCTCTGTACCATATATCTTTTATACTTTCTTTTGTTTCTGAAGCATTTAATTGTTTATCAATTACATGTAATATTTTTGATAGTAATGTTTCATTATTTCTTTTGTAAATAGCAACTTTATATTTAGTATTTATTAATTCTTTCAAAATAGAAATATCGTTATTATATTTATTTATTTCTTTTTTTGGAAAATAAAACTTTTTTACAGAAAGATTATCATGTCTATTTTCTTCCATATTATTTATATGTTTTTTTTCTTCATATTGACTATTTCTAGTAATTATTTTTAAAGTTTCATTTACGGGGATTAAAGTTGGTCTTTGTGTTTGATTTGTAGGACTTAAAGTTGGTCTTTGTGTTTGATTTGTAGGACTTAAAGTTGGTCTTTGTGTTTGATTTGTAAGACTTAAAGTTGGTCTTTGTGTTTGATTTGTAGGACTTAAAGTTGGTCTTTGTGTTTGATGTGTAGGACTTAAAGTTGGCCTCGGTGTTTGATTTGTAGGACTTAAAGTTGGTCTTTGTGTTTGATTTGTAGGACTTAAAGTTGGTCTTTGTGTTTGATTTGTAGGACTTAAAGTTGGTCTTTGTGTTTGATTTGTAGGA
>Ga0078894_10001889_pt1 | contig 15719 bp, 10 predicted proteins | sample LauGreSu1BDMLBSD_2_FD_67506 | JGI IMG/M metagenome (GOLD analysis project Ga0078894, IMG submission 67506) | Freshwater lake microbial communities from Lake Michigan, USA - Su13.BD.MLB.SD (version 4) (version 4) | ecosystem: Environmental > Aquatic > Freshwater > Lake | place: Lake Michigan... | reverse complement strand
ACCCTCGTTTGGGGTGTGCAGGGGGCTCAGGGGAAGGGTTTTCCCAGTGGCAGTGCGAAGGTTTCGGCGACGGCCTGATTGGTGATTCGGCCATCCCGCATGTTCACAGCGGCCGCCAGTCCCGGGTCGCGCTGGCAGGCTGCCTGCAGTCCTTCGCTGGCGATGCGTTTCAGGTAGGGGAAGGTGACGTTGCACAGGGCGTAGGTGCTGGTGCGTCCGACAGCTCCGGGCATGTTGGTGACGCAGTAGTGCAGGATGCCGTCGACGAGGTATGTGGGGGCTGAGTGGGTCGTGGGGCGTGATGTTTCAAAGCAGCCACCCTGATCGATGCAAACGTCGATCACGACGGCTCCGGGTTTCATAATCTTCAGGTCATCCGCTGTGACCAGCCGTGGGGCTCGTGCACCGGGTATCAGAACTCCGCCGATGATCAAATCCGCCTTTCTCAGTTGTTCGCGGATGTTGTGGCGATCGCTGAAGAGAGTGTTGACGTTGGGGGGCATGATGTCGTCGAGATATCGCAGTCGTTCGACGTTGACATCCAGCAGGACGACATCTGCCTGGAAGCCGGCGGCGATCCGGGCGGCATTTTTCCCGACAACTCCGCCGCCCAGGATGGCGATGTGTGCCGGTTCGACTCCGGGTACACCGCCCAGCAGGATGCCGCGTCCTTCCTGGGGTCTTTCGAGGAATTTGGCACCCTGCTGAATGCTCATCCGCCCCGCCACTTCGCTCATCGGCGTCAGCAGTGGCAGGTCCCCGCTGCGACCTTTCAGAGTTTCGTAGGCGACCGCAGAGACGCCGGATTCGAGGACATTGCGGGTAAGCTGTTCGTCGGCTGCGAAGTGGAAGTAGGTGAACAGCACCTGACCGCGACGCAGCAGTGGCCATTCGGCTGCAAGTGGTTCCTTGACCTTGATGACGATGTCGGCGGCGAAGACATCGGCGTGGGACTGGACGATTTCCGCACCGCAGGCTGCGTAGTCTTCGTCGGCGATACCACTGCCGGCCCCGGCACCGCGTTCCACCAGCACGCGGTGACCGGACTGCGTCAGGTCCTCGACCCCGCTGGGCAGCATGGCCACGCGATACTCGTCACTTTTAATCTCTTTGGGCAGGCCGATCAGCATGATGAATTCCGATCCGACGATGGCGGGAGCGGGAACCGGAAAGACGGACGCAGTGTAATTCTACGCAGGTGAGGAAAAACGGCAAAATACGATTCGCTTTTTGCAGGCGGGGACCGGTGATGCGTGGGGGGCCGGAAAGTCGGTCTTGAGCCGATTTCGCCATCCTGTCAGACTGTTGTTGAGGTCGTTCGGGGATTTTCGAGGTCTTCCAGCGGGGTTCTGCACGTGTCCGGTCCGTGGCATTCAGGGATGACAAAGGTGGCGGTTCGCTGCAGCATTTGTTTGCTGGGTGTGGGCCTGCTGCTGGTTGTTGGCTGTCTGTCCGGACTTCGGCCGGCGCTGCCGCACAGTGATGTTTCCGGTCTGCTGTTTTCGCCGGGCAGTACGGATTTTTACTGGGAACGAGCGGTCATGGTGCTGAATCGCAATCATTTCCAGGTGGCTCGCGAAAGCCGTCTGGAGGGGATTATCGAGACGCAGTATCGAGCCGGGTCGGGCATTCTTGAGCCGTGGCACACGGATTCGGTGGGGTTTGCCAGTCGTGTGGAGAGTACTCTGCAGTCCATTCGTCGTCGGGTGACAGTGAGTGTGCAGCCGGGCGACAACGGGAAGACGCTGTTGTCTGTGCGTGTTGACCGGGAGTTGGAGGACGTTCCGGGACTGGCTGCGAATTACGAGGGTGGAGCAACGTTTCCGGAGTCCACGGTGATGAGTCGGGATCTGAGTCAGGTGGTGGGTCAGTCCGGCGAGTCGCGGTGGGTTTCCGCAGGTCGGGACCGCAGGCTTGAGCAGCAACTGATCTCGGAAATTCGCTATCGTCAGCTGCCATAAGTCTCAATCGGCGGGAATTCCGGCGTCGAATTCGCTCCCGAGGCAATTCGCAATTGTCTGCCGATGTGCGTCTGCGTAAAGTGTGCGGTTTGGGTCAGGCACCTGCCCTGCCCTGATTTTTCCCTTGAAAGAACAGCCCCCAGTCATGGATCCGGAATTTCGCAGCCACTGCAACGAGTTGATTCGCCGTGTCGTCCATCTGAAGGACTGTCTTTGACTTGCGCGGCAAAACTGCTCGTATTCAGGAAATCAACGATCGGATGAGTCACAGTGATTTCTGGGGCGACCAGGAACGGGCTCGTCAGGTGATGGACGAGCTGCGGAAACTGAAATCCGTAGCGACTCCGCTGAAGGAACTGGCGACATCCGGTGACGATCTGCAGGTGCTGATGGAGTTTGCTGAGGACGATGCCAGCGGCGAAAACCTGAATGAGCTGCGATCTGCGGCCGAGCGGCTGGCGGTTGAAGTGGACAAGGTCGAGCTGCAGACCACGATGTCGCGGCCGGAGGACGCATCCAACGCGTATGTGACCGTGCAGGCGGGGGAAGGTGGCACGGATTCCGCCGACTGGGCGCAGATGCTGATGCGGATGTATGCGCGGTGGGCCGAGCGTCGTGGGTTTGAGGTTGAAGAGGTGGACATGTCACCGGCGGAGGAGGCGGGAATTCGCAATGCCACTCTGCTGATCAAAGGGGATTATGTTTACGGCTATCTGCATGGTGAGACCGGCAACCATCGGCTGATTCGCATCAGCCCGTTCGATTCGGCCGGGCGTCGTCACACGTCGTTTGCCGGTGTGGACGTGGTGCCTGAGGTTGACGACAGTTTTGAGATCGACATTAATTGGGAAAAGGATGTTCGCGAGGACAAGTACCGTGCCGGTGGTGCGGGTGGTCAGAAGGTGAACAAGACGGAGTCAGCGATCCGACTGACTCATATTCCCACGGGTGTGGTCGCTGCCTGTCAGAACGAACGCAGCCAGCACCAGAACCGTGCTCTGGCGCGGAAGATGCTGACTGCCAAGCTGTACCAGATCGAAATGGACAAGCGTGAGGCTGCTGTCGCGGACCGGCACGATACGAAGGGGAAAATCGGTTTTGGCGGTCAGACGGTAAGAAACTATGTGCTGTATCCGGACCAGTTCGTGAAGGACGTTCGCAGCGGCGCGAAGGTGGGCAATCCGGGAAATGTGCTGGACGGCGATATCGACGGGATGCTGGAAGCCTACCTGCGCTGGACGCTCAGCAAGCAGACCGCACCGGTCGATGAGCTGGAGTAGTTTCCGGGTGGGGAGGCTGTTGTGAGCGGAATGCTGTCGGAACTGCAGTACCTGCGGATGCACGGTTGCGGCAACGATTACGTGTTTCTGGACTGTTTCCGCAATCGGGCTCCTGAGGACCCTGCTGGTCTGTCGCGTTACGTCAGTGATCGGCACAGGGCAGTGGGTTCGGACGGACTGGTCCTGATGCTGCCTTCTGATGTTCCTGGTGCCGTCGCGCGGATGCGGATGTTCAATGCGGACGGCAGCGAAGGTTCGTTGTGTGGCAATGCTCTGCGGTGCATGGCGATGTGGTTGCATCAGTCCGGGCGGGCTGATGCGTTGTTTCAGATCGTGATGGCGGAGCGGCTGATCGGTGTACAGATTGTGGAATCGGATGCGGACTGGCGGCGGGCTGTGGTGCGGATTGATGTCGGGCGTCCAGCGGTGCTGAGTACGGATCCGGGTGTGCGTTGCTGTGTGCGTGAGCAGACGCTGGCGGATGTGCAGGTGCCGGGTCTGGTGGGATCGCCGCTGCATGTGTCACTGGGTAACCCGCATACGGTGTTTTTTGTGCAATCGATTCCGGCGGTTCCGTTTGAGCTGCTGGGTCCGCGGATTGAGCGACACGCGGCATTTCCGGATCGGACCAACGTCGAGTTTGTGGAAATCTCCGGGCTGTCAGCTGCGAATGCGGCGACGGTGCGAGTCTGGGAACGCGGTTCCGGGGAAACGCTGGCCTGCGGATCGGGGGCCTGTGCTGTGGCGGTGGCAGCGGTGGCTGCCGGTCATCTGCATTCCCGGTTACCGATCAGCGTGCAGATGACTGGTGGTCTGCTGCGAGTCCTGATGTCGGAAGATCTGGAACTGCAGTTGGAGGGGATGGCCGAGGAGTGTTGTCGGGGCACGGTGTTGTGGCCACGACACACAGCAGATTGAGGAAGGGAAGGCGGCGATGCGACAGACTCTGGGCCTGATTCTGCAACTGATAACTTTATCGCTGTTGCCGTCGATCATTTTTTTTCAGTTGTACTTTGGTTTTCGACTGATCGTGATGCCGGCATCGCTGGTGGTTGGCATTTGTCTGTTCAGTCTGGGGACGTGGCTGCGTGAGCGGGGCTGAGCAGGTGCGGAAATGCGATGCATGGCACGGACGCCGTACAATCGTGTCCGTGTTGCCGTATTCTGCCGTGGAGAGCCTGTCCGGCCTGGGTGCGTCCGGGGTCACGGATGTTGTTTTACACCGGCTGACTGATCGCTTGTGCTGAACGGTCTCGGCGCGCGAAACGGGCTCGTCCCCTGCAAGTGGACGAGCCCGGTCAGTGTGGATATCGCCGTCAAATCACTTCTGCGGCGGTACGTCCTGAGTCTGCGTCGCCAGATACTCAAGCATGTCGATCAGCTCTGCCGGGGCGATCGCGGCAGCCAGCCCTTCGGGCATGCTGCTTTGATTCTGCACGGCTCGCTCTTCGATATCAGCTTTTGCGATCCTGCGGACTGCTTTGCCGTCAAACAGCTCCACTTCCCTGTCGTTTTCGGACACAACGAGGCCTGCCGTTGGCATACCGTCTGTGGTGACGATCAGGGTTTGACGATACTTTTCCGCGACTTCGGCATTCGGGTCAACGATTGACTGGACGATCTTGACCTTGCTCATCCGCTTTGCAACTCCGGCGAGGTTCGGACCGAATTCCCGGCCGTCACCGTTGCCGACTTTGTGACAGGCCGTGCAACTGCGGACGAAGACTTCCCTCCCGCGATTGACATCACCCTTCAGGTCGGACAGTGCCGTCATGGCTTTGTTGCGTTCCTCTTCGGGCTTCGGAGTCTGCGACAGCAGCGACTGAATGTGCGGCAGGGCTGCAGCACCGGCTTCCGATGCAGCGATCAACCGCTGCACAATCACTCCGGCTCGCGGATTCAGATCGCCGAAGCGACCGGCGAGGAACGAACTGCGCCACACCGATTCATTGGCTCCCAGGGCATGCTGGAGTGTGTAGTCCACCCAGTAGTCTTCGGGAAAATCGGCCATCCGCAGCAGGGATTCGGCGGCCTGCGGAGTCGGATAGAAGCTGAGCCCGCGGGCTGCTTCCGTACGGACTCGCGGATGCTGATCCTTTGCCGCAACTGCCAGCATGGCCGGTGCATCGGAAATGGAATCGCGTTCATCAGCCACAATTCGCACGGCTGCTGCTCGAGCATCGGCAGTCTGGCAGGCCAGAACGCTTTGCAGCAACGCCGCATCCAGTTGGTGATGCGACTGCTGAATCCAGAGTGCTTCAGTCCGCAAACGATCGTACTCGGGATCCTGCGGATTGAGGCCGGCGACCCACGCTGCGACAGCCGGCAGTACTTCGGCCGAGGCTCGACCATGCAGTTCGCGGCGAGCCCGATAGCGGGTACGCCATTCGTATTCCCGCAGCTGCTGCAGGACCTCTGCTGCGGACTTGCCGAACTGTGTGACGGCCGGTGTCAGTGGCCGGTCAGGGCAGAGGAGTCGGTAGATGCGGCCGCGAGTATGATCGCGGTTCGGGTCACGCTGGCTGTACTGCATGTGTCCGATCAGTGCATTCGCCCAGTCGCCAAACCACAGTGCGCCGTCCGGGCCGATCTGCGGATCCGCCGGCCGGAAATGCTTATCGTCCGAGCGAATCAGGTCGTCCGGAGAACCGTCGGCATTCTTCAGGCGTGCCCCGGCATAGCCACCGCCATTGTCGCCGACGCTGAACCGCGGCAGTCCATTCATGTTGATCACGCAGGCATACGTGAATTGCCCCTGAACGCTGTCCGGGAAGTTCCGGCTGATCAGGAATTCACTGCCCAGTGCCGGTCGCATGCCTTCGTTGTTGAACACGAAGTTCAGCCCGGCACGACCTCCAAACTGAGCTCCGGACAAGGGTGTATCCCACGCCTGATTGGCCGTGGTGCCGTCGCCGACAATACCCTGCCCCCAGCCATTGAACACGTAACACCACATGTTGTACTGACCCGGCAGCGAAAACTGGCGAATCTTCATGGTTCGAGGATCCAGCACATAAGCACCACCGGCACCGTAGCTGCGATGGGGGCCCCAGGGAGTTTCCAGCGTGGTGCTGGTGGCAATGCCTTCCAGCATGTGCAGCTTGCCCCCATGGCTCCATTCAAACGCACCGCAGGTGTGGTGCGTATCGTCTGATGCCCAGCCGTCCATCAGGTGAATGACCTGATCAGCCCGATCATCTCCGTCCGTGTCCTTCAGGAACAGCAGCCGCGGCTGATCGACGACCAGCACGCCCCCATTCCAGAATTCAAACCCGGTCGGGCAGTGCAGCTGATCGTAGAACACAGTGCATTTGTCAGCTTTTCCGTCCTGATCGGCATCTTCCAGAATCACCAGCCGGTCGTCCGGCTTCGCATCACCCGGCTTCCACTGGGGATAGGTGGGCATGCAGGCCACCCACAATCGTCCTTTGTTATCGAAGTTCAGCTGCACGGGTTTGGCCAGCTCGGGGAACATGGTCTCATCGGCGAAGAGCCGCATTTCAAAGCCGGCTGGGACTTTTGTCTGCTGAATCAGCTGTTCCGGCGACAGGTATCGCAGCTCGGTGGCTTCGGAATACTTCTGACGGGGATTGCCGAAACGTGTTTCCGGAGTAATCAATTCTCCGGTGGCCGAATCATCGGGTGGCCCGGCCGGTTTTTTGCCCTGTGCGAGGTCCCAGATGTAGCGGTCGCGCACTTCGGCCATTTTGCGAATCTTGATGTATTCGCGGGGGAATGTTTCGGTGTCCCAGGTGCGGCGTCCACCATACACATACCAGCCGTTCAGCATTCGATAGTCCTGCAGGTGCACCCACGACTTATCGTTGACGGCGGCGCGGAGGGTTTCATAGGGCTGACTGCCGAAGCTGGCGGGGCTGGCGGAGCCGAAGGCTGCCTGATCAAGCAGTCGAGCCGCTTCGCGGTCCCCCGCATCATTCAGGTGACAGCCGTTGATGGAGTACTGCAGTCCCGGCTGCTGTTGCAGCAGGGCGTGAGACGCTTCCAGCACATCAATGAAGGCCAGTTTGCGTTCGGCGGCCACGGCTGCAATGGCAGCGGAGTAGAGCTTCAGGTTTTCGTTGATCGGCGCTGCAGCCGGCTGCAGCGGATCGCCACTGTCTTCGAAGGCAATCGGAGACACCAGAATGAAGCGGGGAGCTGCTTTGGTGTCGTCGCGAGGATAGCGCTGGGCCATCGTGTCGAGGTACTGGTGGTACTTCGCGCGAAACGCATCCAGTCCGGCCGGACCGGCATAGGATTCGTTAAAGCCGAAGAAACAGAAGTAGGTGTCCGCAGAAAAGGCCAGTTGCGGGTCGTCAAGTGCGGTGTAGTCGGCAGAGCGCTGCTGAACGCCGACTTCTTCCGCCGGGCGAGCAAAGTTGCGGATGACCAGTTGCTGGTCCGGAAAGCGGGAGTGCAGCAGAGTTTCGAAGTGGCCAAACAGATTCATGCGTTCGGCGGTTGAGTTGCCCAGAAATGCAATGCGTTCTGATTTGAGGAACCGCAGTGGCAGGGCACTTGGCGGCAGGTCGGGCCGTTTGGGCCGTTCTGGCAGTGCCATCAGTTTTTGGGCCAGTTCACGGGAGGGCTGGGCCGACAGCGGACTGCAGAGGCAGCCCAGCAGCAGGCAGACAGCAATGGCGGGAAGTCTTCGGATCACGTGGTCACCAGGCAGGAAATGGGAAACGGAAGGTCAGTCGCGAAACACGACTGCGAACAAAGCACTACTCTCCGGAATTTACGGCGGAAATCAATCGTTCCCGCACCTGTTTCGGGTCGGCTCCGGCAACCTGCTTCATGATCATTCCGATCAGTGGCCCCAGAGCGCTCTGTTTGCCGCTGCGGAAATCGCGGACGGCATCGGGTTTGGCAGCCATCGCGGCAGAAATCGCGGTGTCGAGAGCGGCGGTGTCGCGAACGATTTCCAGTTGCCGTTCCTGAATGATCTGCTCGATTTGCGTGACATCGACCGGCTGCCCGGACTGTTCGGCCCGCAGACGCAGCTCGGCATAGATATCGCGCGCACTTTTGGTTGTGATGCGTTCACCGACCACACATTTCAGCAGAGTTCCCAGGATTTCCGCCGTGATCGGGAATTCCTGCAGTGACATGGCCGTGGCCTTCAGATCCCGCAGAATGTCCTGCGTCACCCAGTTGGCAGCCGTCTTGCCGTCACCGCACAGCCGCTGGACGTTTTCGAACCAGACCGCAAATTCAGGTCCCTGATCGAGGATGACGTCAGCATCGTATTCGGACAGTCCGAGTGTGCTGCACCAGCGCTGGCGGCGGGCGACCGGCGTTTCCGGAAGTGCAGCCCGCAGAGTTTCAATCTCCGCTGCAGTGACCAGCACCGGTTCCAGGTCGGGATCCGGAAAATACCGGTAATCTGAGGATTCTTCCTTTTCACGCTGGCTGAACGTGATGTTTTTTTCGGCGTCCCAGCCGCGAGTCTGTTTGGGGACATCGCCCTTTCGCTGTCCGGTTTTCTGCCACTGCTGCTGCTGACGACGGACTTCGTATTCAATGGCCAGCTCCACATTTCGGAAGCTGTTCATATTCTTCAGTTCCACGATGGGAGTGGCGGCGGTGGAGCCATCGGCCAGCGGGATGTGCAGGTTGACGTTGGCGTCGCAGCGCAGGCTGCCTTCCTGCATGTTGCAGTCCGAAACGCCCAGGAACAGCAGCAGCGCACGCAGCGATTCAAGATACCGCCGTGCTTCGCCGGCGGAACGCAGATCCGGTTCGCTGACGATTTCCAGCAGCGGAGTCCCGGCCCGATTCAGATCCACGCGGCTGTCGCCACCACGACCTGATTCGTCGTGCAGATTCTTGCCGGCGTCTTCTTCCAGGTGTGCACGGGTGATGCGGATCCGGCGGGCCGGCTGCTGCGGATCGTCTGCGGTGATGTCCAGCCAGCCGCTGCTGCTGAATGGCTGATCGTACTGGCTGATCTGGTAGGCTTTGGGGAGGTCGGGGTAGTAGTACTGTTTACGATCCCAGCGCGTTTCGTGGGAAATGCTGCAGTTCAGTGCGAGGGCCGTGGTCATGGCCAGTTGGAAGGCGTGGCGATTCATCACCGGCAGAGTTCCCGGCAGGCCGAGGCAGACCGGACAGGTCTGTGAATTCGGATCTTCCGGACGGAATTCCACAGTGCAACTGCAGAACAGTTTGGTGCGAGTTCTGAGCTGGACGTGAACTTCCAGGCCGATGACGGTGGTGATTGCTGAAGCGGACGTCGATGTGGACATCAGAAGCTGCTGGTAGAGGGCTGAGGGGGTAGAGTGCCCGGGGAATCGGGCCGGTGACTTTCCAAACGCGAAGCCGCAGTGTAGTTTCCCGGATAGAACTCGGCGAGGCTTTCTGTTTCGGATCGCCTGAGTCGGTTTTCGCATCAGAATCGGGAAACTTACGCAGATGACGACTTCCACTCCAACGAACGCACCTGCCGGCCGTCCGCCTGCTTCGGGATTTGCCCAGTTCGCCACCTTGACGGCTGCCCTGCTGGGCTGGATGTTTGACGGCTTTGAGATGGGCCTGTTTCCGGTGATCGGTAAGCCGGCCCTGAAGGATCTGCTGGGGAGCACGGTATCGACGGCGGAGGTGGATCAGTGGTTTGGAGTGATCATGGCGGTGTTTCTGGTGGGAGCAGCCAGTGGTGGTGTGCTGTTTGGCTGGCTGGGAGACAAGATCGGTCGTGTGCGTGCGATGTCGCTGAGCATTGTGACGTACGCGGTGCTCACCGGAATGTGTGGCTTCGCGACTCAGGCATGGCAGATTGCCGTACTGCGGTTTATTGCCTCGCTGGGCATGGGTGGTGAATGGTCGCTGGGTGTGGCGCTGGTCAATGAAATCTGGCCGGGGAAAAGTCGCGCGTTCATCGCCGGCCTGATCGGCGCTGCGTCCAATGTGGGATTTCTGCTGGTGGCGGTGATCAGCATCTGGCTGACCAGCGTGGTGGGGTCGATTGACGGCCTGTTGAGCGTGCTCGGCTGTTCGGACGAGCTGAAAACGAAACTGCTGGCGAATGATGCGTGGCGATTTCTGATGATCACCGGGTCGCTGCCCGCGCTGCTGATTTTCTTTATTCGGCTGTGTGTGCCGGAGTCATCGAAATGGGAAGAGGAACAGGCGAGTGGGAACACATCGAACTGGAGCAACGCGGATCTGCGAGGCGTACTGCTGGGGTGTCTGTCAGCAATCGGGATTATCGTACTGTGGTCACCGCTGGCCAATGGGCTGCCATGGTTTGTGGCGGCGGTGGGTACGCTGATTGGTCTGGTGGTGACACTGCTGGGGTTTTTGTACCCGGTGCGGCAGTACCTGCAGCGGACCAGGCAGGCGGGTGGGATTTCCGCGGCTGACGAGCGATTGATTCTGAATCGGATGCTGCTGGGGGCGGGACTTGCGGGGGTGGCATTGCTGGGCACGTGGGGTTCGATCCAGTGGGCGCCGAAATGGGCGGCCGAGCTGCGTCCGGATCAGGACGGAGTGAAGTACTTTGCGGCCGCAAAGACTCAGATGGCCACCGCTCTCGGGGCGATTGTGGCCACGATTCTGGCGGCGGTGGCTGCCGGACGCTTTGGCCGACGACCGACATATGCGGTGCTGTGTCTGGGATCGATTGCCAGTGCGGTTTACTTCTACCTCGGGCACAGCAGTTTTGACAGCAGTTTTCTGGCTGCCGCCTTTCTGGCTGGTGGTGTGACAGCGTCATTTTACGGATTTTTTCCGCTGTATTTCCCGGAGCTGTTTCCGACGGCGGTGCGTGCCACGGGGCAGGGATTTGCGTTCAATTTCGGACGTATTCTGGCAGCGATCGGAGGACTGCAGACCGCCAACATCATGGGACTGTTTGGTGGCAGTTTTCCGAAAGCCGGATCGATACTGACGGTGATTTATCTGGTGGGTGTCGGGCTTATCTGGCTGGGGCCGGAAACGAAGCGCGACGGTCTGGGCGAGTGAGTGTGGTTTTGCAGTGCGAGTGGGCAGGACTGGGGGCGAGCTGCGCCGCTGGGGCATGCGCATTGACGGCGACGAGCCCGCAAGCCTGGGCTTCAGCCCGGGCAGGTGTTGGACGTGCTGAAAACACCTGCTTTTTCGACCTGTGAACCTGTGATACTCGCCCCCGTTGTGGGTGTTTTGCGGGCTTCCTTCCTGCCCCAGATCGGGTACTTGCAGGCCCTTTTCCAGTTGCACAGCATTCGAGCCGGTCGATAGACTTATACAATTGCGCGCTGTGTTTCGTTTGATCTGGATGCCCCCGTATGCGTTCGTCTGCTCTGCTGGTGTGTCTGCGGCTGACCGTGGTCCTGCCCTTGCTGCTGTCGCCCGTGTCAGCCCAGGACAGTCGCCGGGAGGGTCTGGATTTTTTCGAAAAACACGTCCGCCCGCTGCTGGCGAAGCACTGTTACGAATGCCATTCTGCTGAATCCTCGGGCATCAAAGGCAATCTCCGGGTTGATACTCGCACCGCGGTCCTGAAGGGTGGCGATTCCGGGCCGGCCATTGTGCCTGGCAAGCCTGAAGACAGCCTGCTGTTGAAATCCGTGATGTACGATCACGCGGATCTGCAGATGCCTCCCAAAGGTAAGCTTTCGGATGCCGAGATCGACGCTTTGCGGCAATGGATTCAGATCGGGGCCCCGGATCCTCGCACCGGCACCAGCGATCAACTTTCAAAGACCACGCGTCTGAAGCAGGGGCGGCAGCACTGGGCGTTTCAGCCGGTCAAACCTGTGTCGGTTCCGGCGGTCAGGGACACTGCCTGGGCTCGGACGGATATCGATCGATTCATTCTGGCGCGTCAGGAGCAGGCCGGTATCAATCCCGCCGCAGATGCCGATCGCCCAACTCTGCTGCGCCGGGTGACTCTGGATTTGACTGGGCTGCCACCGACGCCCCAGGAACTTTCTGAGTTCGTTGCAGATCCGGCCAGCGATGACGAGGCTTTGTCGAAGGTGGTTGAGCGGTTGTTGGCGACGACAGCTTTCGGGGAACGCTGGGGAAGACACTGGCTGGATGTTGTGCGCTACGCAGATTCGGTCGGAAAGACTCGCAACATCCCCTTCCCTTTTGCCTGGCGCTATCGCAACTACGTGATTGATTCCTTCAACGCCGACAAGCCGTATGATCGATTTGTGCAGGAACAGGTGGCGGGGGATCTGCTGCCGTCGCGGGACGTTCGTCAGCGTTCAGAGAACGTGGTGGCGACGGGCTTCCTGGCGCTGGGTTCGATGGATCTGAATGAGCGGGATCTGGATCAGTTTCGGCTGGATCGCATCGACGACCAGATGGATACTCTGGGGCGTTCGATGCTGGGTCTGACCTTTGGCTGTGCACGCTGTCACGATCACAAATTCGATCCGATTTCGCAGCAGGACTATTATGCGCTGGCGGGCATTTTCGCCAGCACTCGGACGCTCAGTGGCAATCGCAGTCGAGCGGGGATGGGGAATACCTATTTCCATCCCGAGCTGCTGGCGGACATCAGTGACAAGGCGGCGAAAGAGGCGATTGCCGGGCGAGATCCGGCGCAGCTCAAGGCCGCCACGCTGGCGAAAGCGGACGAGATCCGTGAGACACTGGCGCCTATGGTGCAGCGTTACAAGGCAATGCCTGATAACGCGCCGGGTAAAGTGGCGCTGAAGCAGCGGATGGCTGCCCTGCGTCGGGAGCTGCAGTCGCTGCAGCCCGCGGAAGCTGCGTCCGGGACGCAGGCCAAAACCAAAATGAAGCAGCCGAAGCAGCAGCGACTGGAGGCCGTGCCGTTTGATCCGGCGGGTGATATCGCCATGGGGGTGTCTGAGGGGCGGATTGAGGATTTGAAGCTGCGGATTCGGGGCGAGCCGGATCTGGAGGGAGATGTCGTGGAACGCGGCTTGCCGACAGTTCTGGAGACTGTGGGGATGTCGCGGATTCGCGAAGGGGCCAGTGGTCGCGAGGAACTGGCGCGGTGGCTGACGTCGTCACGCAACCCTCTGACGGCGCGAGTGCTGGTGAATCGGGTTTGGGGGCATTTATTCGGCCGAGGGCTGGTTGAGACACCTGATAACTTTGGAGTTGCCGGTGCTCTGCCGACGCATCCTGAACTGCTGGATCATCTGGCAGCCGGGTTTGTGCAGGACGACTGGTCCGTGAAGCGACTGATTCGCCGCATGGTGCTCAGTCGTGTGTATCGACTGAGCACGGGCGTGCAGCCGCAGCAGGCGGCGGTGGACGAGGGCAACCAGTTGTACTGGCGTGGCAGTCTGCGGCGACTGGATGTGGAAGCACTTCGGGATTCGCTGTTGCAGACATCCGGCCAGCTCGAACTGCAGCGTCCTGAGGGTGCGCCTTACAAGGCCGAGTTTACCGGTGATCTCAGTCGGGTCGCAGCGCGGGGGAATTTGCCAGGTGAACTGAAGCTGGCCAGTCCCGTTCGCAGCGTGTATCTGCCGGTATTTCGATCCTTGTTATTCGGCATGTATACGGCCTTTGATTTTGCTGAGCCGGATCAGGTGAACGGGCAGCGTGACGTCACGACGGTACCCGGTCAGGCATTGTTTCTGCTGAATAACGGCCTGGTGGCTGATGCGTCCGTCAGAACGGCGAAGCAGTTGCAGCAGCAGTACGGCAGCGATCGGAAAATGCAGTTGGCCGGAGCGTGGCGACTGATTTTGTGTCGTGAGGCGTCAGCGGATGAGCTGCGGATGGCGGGGCGTTTTGTGGAGTCGGCGGACTCGGAAGCATCCGGGCTGGCTCTGCTGGTGCAGGCGTTGTACGCGTCGGCCGAGTTTCGATACACACCGTAGTGGTTGGCAGCGGGAGCAGCAGTGATGGCGGGATTGCAGGGGATGGAATGTGCCGGTTCACGACGCTGGCTGCTGCAGCATGCGGCGGCTGGTTTTGGGTGGCTGGCGTTTCGCGGTCTGAATATGCGGTCGGTGGCTGCCGATCAGTCGGTGGATGGGCCGGCACCGGGCCCGCTGGCTCCGCGGCAGCCTCATTTTGCGGCGCGTGCAAAGCGTGTGATCTTTCTGTTCATGCAGGGAGGTCCCAGTCATGTGGACACGTTTGACTGGAAGCCCGAGCTGCAGAAGCGGGGCGGACAGACCGGTGGCACGGGCGGTCGGGCTGGAAAACTGCTGGCTCCGCAGTTTGAATTTCAGCGACAGGGGGACAGCGGGTTGTGGGTCAGCAGCCTGTTTCCTGAGCTGGCGAAGCATGCGGACAGGTTGTGTCTGTTGAACGGGATGCACACGTCGAATGCGGCTCATCCGCAGGCCACGATTGCTCTGCACACAGGCAGTGTGAATTTTGTCCGTCCATCGCTGGGGGCGTGGGTGACGTACGGTCTGGGCACGATGAATCAGGACCTGCCGGGGTTTGTGACGATCAGTCCTGTACCGTTGGGTGGGGCTCAGAATTACGGCTCATCGTTTCTTCCCGCTTCGTTCCAGGGGACTCGAGTCCAGCCTGAGGAGGGTGGGATCGCGGACATTCGCAACGGCCGACTGTCTCCTTCCATGCAACGTCGGCAGATCGATCTGATTCAGGATCTGAATCGCGGTTTACTGTCGCGGCACACGGGACATCCGGAATTGGAGGGTTTAATTCAGGCGAACGAGCTGGCGTGGCGGATGCAGACGTCGGTGCCGGAAGTCCTGGATCTGTCGCAGGAGACTGCCGAGACTCAGCAGCGTTACGGTTTGCGGGATGGGGCGACGGAGGGATTTGGCCGGCAGTGTCTGATGGCACGACGACTGGCGGAATCGGGAGTCCGATTTATCCAGGTCAGTCGTGGTGGCTGGGATCAGCATCGGGATCTGAAGGCGTCACTGCAGCGGAACTGCACAGCGATCGATCGACCGATAGCGGCGTTGTTGTCGGATCTTCAGGAGCGGGGGCTGTTGCAGGATACGCTGGTATTGTGGGGTGGTGAGTTTGGTCGCAGTCCGCAGGATCAGGGCAGTGCGGGCGATGGACGTCGTCACAACAATACGGGCTACAGCATGTGGATGGCGGGGGGGGGCGTGCGAGGCGGGATGCAATATGGGAAGACGGACGATCTGGGAGAGAAAGCGGAAACGGGCCGCTTAAGTACTCATGATCTGCACGCGACGATCCTGCATTTGCTTGGCATGGACCATACTCGTCTGACCTACCGTTACGCGGGTCGCGATTTTCGCCTGACGGACGTTTATGGTGAAGTGGCCGAAGGAATTCTGAGCTGACGGTGGTTTACCGGCGATCCGTGCACCTGAGCACCCGTGTGACCGCCCCCCACTGCACCCCCTCAGGAAGTTCGGTACAAAGCCCCCTGCCCCCTGCCCTTGTCATTACCCACGAAACCCGTCGGGCGTGGAGGCCGTTGCGGCGTGTGTTTGGTTTGTGCCGTGCGTCTGTTTGCGATTCAGGCCTGAAGGGCCGTTTTCCCGTAGCCCAGGGCGCAGCCCTGGGTCTGGGGCACCCCCAAAATTCGTTTTTAGGCCTGAAGGGC
>Ga0078894_10001885_pt1 | contig 15739 bp, 13 predicted proteins | sample LauGreSu1BDMLBSD_2_FD_67506 | JGI IMG/M metagenome (GOLD analysis project Ga0078894, IMG submission 67506) | Freshwater lake microbial communities from Lake Michigan, USA - Su13.BD.MLB.SD (version 4) (version 4) | ecosystem: Environmental > Aquatic > Freshwater > Lake | place: Lake Michigan... | reverse complement strand
TTTTTCAGAGGGAACACCGTCCCGTGATATCGGGTTCCGCTGCATAACAGCCACCAAAGTATCAGGGTTAAATTCCAAAAAACTCAATATATTTGAGTTTAATTCCTGACAATCTCTGGGAGGTTGATAGATGATTTTTTTGACTGAAATTTCCCTATCAACTGGTGTAACTTGGCAGCCCCTGCCACTCATAATCACAGGATTAAGTCCCAAATTTCGAGATATCGCGACGAAGGTTTGAGATATGGCTGCCGCATGCGAATCGCCTACCAACAGAATTTTATCCTCTTTACTAAATGTATCGTAAATACACTCTCCATATTTACCTTCATTTACACAATTTAGAGTACCTTGAATATTTGGGGGATTCGAAAGCCAAAAATAATTTAAGGTTCCAGTACGTAATAACAACATTGATAGTAATGGAATCAAGAAAAACCAAATAAAAACTTTACGAAAATCACCTTGTGAAGTTTTTTTATTGTTTCTCCAATTATGTTCGAAATATTCAGAAATTATCCAGCCTGACAATAGAATTAGTACAAAGCTAGTTATAAACCTTAAAGTTGGTTCAAAATTAATAAGTTTTGGGCTATTGTTAAATAAATAGAAAATAGGTAGATGTGTCAGATAAATGGGATAAGACTTATTGCCAAGCCAAATAAGTGGTTTAAAAATAGAATTACTAGTTGCACTCAATTTAGACTTGAACATCAAAAACGCAACAACAATACAAGTCAATTCCGCAGGTTTTTGTAAAATGCTAAATAAAAGAAGTAAACATATTGAAGCAGAGTAGATATATATTTTTTCTTTCAAAACATTATTTCGGTTTATAAGCTTATAAATAATTGAACCAAGAAAAAATTCCCAAAATCGCGAAACAGGTAGATAGTACATAAATTCTGGGACGACATATAAAAAATTTTTAAACCCTAAAATATTTTTAAATGAAGACAAAACAAATATTGAATAACTTACAACTAAAAGAGACACATACCCACTTAGTAGTAAATTTTTTTTAATCCTAAACACAAATAAAAAAATCAGCGGTAAGGCGAAATAGATTTGCTGTTCTGCTGAGAGTGACCATGCATGCAAAAATGCATTTGGGTTCGGATTGAAATAGTTGCCTTGAGAGACTTGATAAGCTTGAAAATTTCCAGCGAATATTAGGGTTGCAATTATTTGGCTTGTTAATGTACGAAGTTCACTTAATGGCCCTATCAAAATAAAGATTAGTGCATATGAAACTATGACTATGCTTAAAGCAGGATTAAATCTTCTAAATCTATCTTCATAAAATGAAATAAAAGATTTTCTAGGGTTACGTTCTAGAATTAATTCTTCTATAAGAGGTGTAATTACTAATCCTGAAATTACAAAAAATATATCAACTCCGAGGTATCCAAAGTAAAAAATACTCTTATCAAAGTGAAATAGCACCACTCCTAGCACTGCAATACCACGGAAAACCTGAATATCATTTCTGCGTAGTTTCTGTTTGTTCATTTTCACCAATTTCAAAAAAAGTTGAAGACTGATATGATATAGGAAGATGCTAACCAAAGAATTAGACAGAATTCCAGTTTTAGTAATTGGTTATAATAGAGCAGATTTTTTATCAAGAACTTTAGAAGCAATTTGGCTAGCAAGGCCATCAAACCTTTATATTGTAATTGACGGTCCTAAAGCAGGCAGTAGTATGGACGAAGACAGAGTCATTAGTTGCCACAAGGTTGTTAAAGATTTTTTTTCTACCCATAAATTGAATGGAAAAACTTACTTCCGCAAGGAAAATGTAGGTAGTGCAGTCAATGTCTTAACTGGAATCATGTGGTTTTTCAGCCATGAGAAATTTGGTGCCATAATTGAAGATGACTGCATCATTGAGAGTACTTTTTTAGATTATTTAAGCGATCATAAATTTTTATTAAATCAAAATGGAATTAAGATAATTTCTGGATTCCGCCCAAACTTAAAGATTGAACCCTATGATTCATTAGCTCTGACTCATTCTCCGCTTACTTGGGGGTGGGCCACGGATTTAAACTCTTGGAATATTTTATGGAACGATGTTCTTTCACTGGATAAGCAAAAGAAAATAATCAATAGGAATATAAAACACCATATATTTAATTTTTGGAAAATTGGATTTCGTCGGTCTATGAAGGGCAAAAATGATGCTTGGGATATTTTGTTTGCTTTCATCATGCTCTTAAATGATTATTTGACACTAGTACCGTCCAAAAATCTAATTAGTAATATAGGCACTGATAACAGAAGTACCAATACTATTAAAAAAGACGAATTAATCAACATAAAAACTTTTCCCTATAGTGGATTAAAAATCAATTTAGAAAGTGCTTTAGAGTACATAGATTCTAACGATAAGAAAATATTTTTAAAACTTAATTCAATTAAATATTATCATGCAATATCTCCATATGTAAAAAATTTCATAAATTATTTTTATAGAACTAGAAAAAACATCGATTTATTGGCCAGAATCGATGCCAATAGAATCAAATGATGCGTGGTTATAATATATACATAGGTCCAAATTATTTTTGCAGAGGTGCAGTCATATTGTTAGGGAATTAGTTGATCTAGAAGTTAGTTTTTCATTAGTGCAAAAATCTTCAAAACATTTAAATATAGTTTTGGTTAACAAATCCAAATCAATCCTGAAAAATTTATTCCCATTGGTAAAACAGGATCTCTGTCTGCAAAGTAAAAACTTAAAACCTGTGCTTAATAAATACTTTTATAACTGCCTTTATTCTCCGGAGATATGGCAAATTGAAAATAAACCTTATTAAAGTTTTTTGTTTCTTGTTATCAATAAATAAATTACTTAGTACATTCAAAGAAAAAAAGCGATATTGTTTTTCGCCTTGGGATTTGTCAACAAATTTTCTCAACGATAAAGCCCAATTTTCACTAAACAATTCTTTATTTTTAGAATGTACATGCAAGCTCCAAATATGAGTTTTGGTCTTGTCGATAGACACAACTAATTCTCCTAAATTGTTAAGTTTATATCTAAATTTAGATGGATCTAGGAAACTATCTCCACTTTCAATGATGTTCCTAGATTTTACTCGAGTAAATCCAAAATTGTTTCTGGGATCCTGGCCAGTCAACCACATCCCAAATGGAGCTGGATCAAAAATGCCGCCAAACAAGTCAAAATTTTCAGAAATAGACATTTTTCTATCGTTATCGCAGATGTTATAAGTGTTTAGGAAACTATTATTCAATTTTGGCGAAGATGGTAATATTTTAAATTGTTCACGATAAATGTGACTTAATTTGGATAGTACGGTCATATCAGTCAAGTTAGGATTATTTGCTAACGCTAAAGAAATTAATTCCACCATTTGATTGGTTTTGTTTGAATTTGGCGAAAACAATAGAGCTGCCACATCTTTTTCATTATTATACCTAGTATACCAAACTTGTTCTAAAGAATGGAAACTTTTCCAGGGAAAATTAGGTAGTAGCAACACATCAGATTCGATATGAAGTATTTTTTCATTTTTCCTTTCAGTGTGAAACTTTTCTAACGCATAAAATCGTTCTAGAGTACTAGTCCAAAAATTGTCTCTAAAACTATTATCGTGATTTAATTCATTCAATATGTTAAAAACTGCATCATTTCTTATATATTTGTAAAGATCCAAAGAATTCAAATCCAATCTTTCAACTTCTTCAGAACAATTGTGAATAATGGATACAGGAATTTTCGGAAAAACTTGCAAATGTCTTTTAATGTTTAGTTTAAGGTGTTCGGGAAATTTGGTTCCTAAGTGAATGAAAACTAAGCGCATTTTAATTCTCGAATTCTGCAGCGGAATGGGATAAACCAGGCAGACATAAGTAATTTTCACCAAAACTCAAGTTCTTAAACCAAGGTTTTGGCGCAATTGCTGACCCTCCACTCATATTTACCATGAACCCTGCCCACCATGAGTAAGTTGAGTTGCCCATTATTAAGTACTTTGATCCAGACAATATTGAGAAAGTTTCCCAAGCAGTAAAGTTTTCATTTGAAATAAATTGGTATTTGATTACCTCTTGAGAAAATTCCTCTTGAATATTTCGATCATCGCTTGCAATCAAACATTTTAAATCTGGTCGAATATTTTTTGCATAATAATTTAAATTAAGTAGACCATACTTTTTTTCTATTTTTCTGTAATCACCACGCCTAACATGACATGACTGGTAAGTTTCACCTACAAAATTTATACCTCTAGATCGAAGTGACGAGTTCAGTTCTAATAGCCACGAGTTAATCTCTTGAAATAGAACTTCCTTTCTGTTCCAAACTTCTGTGCTGTTTTGGAAAAAACCACGTACTAATAACGGTTTCTTTCCGCGATTTTCTACAAAGTTTGTGGAACTTTCAACATCGACAATTTTTAAAATAGATTTTATCTGCCTTACTAGTTTTGGAAATCGGATTGATAATTTATCAATAATTTTGATAACTAGATGCACAAACCAGGTATTCAGAGTTTTAATCTCAATGCTATGCGAGCAGAAATTTACTAATGGTGCGATCGTGTCTTGATTCAGATTACTTCGTATATGTCCTGGACCAAAATATATGACAACTCTATCTGAGTAGAAGCTTCTATAATAGTGAGCCAAATTCCAAATAAAAAGTTGGTTACCTAATCCGCCTTGATTTATGATTCTTATCATTTCAAGATTAATTCAAGATTAGGGCAAAAAGTTTACTCATATCCCTAGTATCCCTATCAAGTAATCTTTAATCACGTGTCGCTGTGGATCTTGAGCTAAATTCATTAATTCTTGATCGGTTATCCAGCCTTGACGCCAACTAACTTCTTCGAGGCACGCTACTTTAATTCCCTGCCTATTTTCTAAAACCTTAACATAGTTCCCAGCATCTAATAGAGCGTCATGTGAGCCGGTATCAAACCAAGCTGTTCCTCTTGGTAATATAGACGCAGTAAGATTTCCTTGCTTAAAATAAGTTTTATGTACGTCCGTAATCTCTAATTCCCCGCGAGGGCTCGCTGAAATTGATGAGGAAATTTCAACTATCTTTTCGTCATAGAAATATAAGCCTGGTATTGCTAGTTGGCTTTTCGGAAGCTCAGGTTTTTCGGCAATTGAAATTATATTCCCGCTAGAATCTAATTCTAAAACGCCGTAATCAGAAGGATTAGCGACTTGGTAACCAAAAATATGTGCTCCATTGACACCATTAAATTTTGCTAACTCTCTTCCTAGCCCACTTCCATGAAAAAGGTTGTCTCCCAAAATTAAGCATACTTTTTCACCAAGAATTTCATCTTTGCAAACTGTAAACACCTCTGCAATTCCTTTGGGATCTTTTTGAATTTTGAATACGAAATTAACCCCATACTGGGAACCATCACCAAGCAGCCTTTCAAATAACTCTTGATCTCGAGGAGTCGACACAATAATAATGTTCCTAATGCCGGCAGCCATTAAAGTTGCAATTGGGTAGTAAACCATTGGCTTGTCGTATACAGGCAATAACTGCTTACTAAATGCACCAGTGATAGGGTAAAGTCTAGTACCTTTTCCCCCTGCTAACACTATTCCAATCATGATTATAGTTTACTTGATTTAATTGATATTAGGTAGTTAGGAGTGACAAATGAAACTACTAGTAACTGGTGGAGCAGGCTTCATTGGCTCAGAATTTACTCGCAGAATTTGTAGCGGTTACTTTCAGCCAACACCTACAAAAATTTATGTTTTAGATTCTTTAACATATGCAAGCAATGTTGATAACTTAAATGAAGTTATTGGTAAATTTGAATTCATTCAGGGTAATATTACTAATCAGGAGTTGATGGATAAACTGATTGCAGAAGTTGATTATGTTATCAATTTTGCAGCAGAAACGCATGTAGATAACTCAATTACATCACCAATGCTGTTTGTGCAATCCAATGTAGTTGGTACGGCTACAATTTTGAATTCTTTGCGTAAACATAGAAATGTAAAACTCATTCAGATTTCAACGGATGAAGTATATGGCTCAATAATTAAGGGTTCTTGGGATGAAACTTACCCATTAAAACCTAGATCGCCATATTCGGCTTCGAAGGCATCAGCAGATTTGTTAATTGGTAGTTACATTTCTACTTACCAGGTCAGGGCAAATATAACTAGATGCTGTAATAATTATGGATCTTTTCAGCATAATGAAAAGTTGATTCCAACTATGATAAACAGTATTTTGCGCAACGAAAAAATTCCAATTTACGGTGATGGATCTAATATTAGGGAGTGGATTCATGTGACTGACCACTGTAGGGCAATTTGGAAAGTTTTATTGAACGGGACAGATGGTGAAATTTACAATGTCGGATCAAATATAGAAATTACAAACTTGCAATTAGCAGAATTGGTCTTGGACCTCTTAGGAGCTAGTCAAAATTTGATTACTTTTGTGAAAGATCGCCCTGGTCATGACTTTAGATACGCCCTCAATTCCAACAAAATTAAGGATGCACTTGGATTTGAAACATCTATCGGCTTTAAAGATGGCTTAATAGGGACAATTAATTGGTATAAATCAAAGTTTCTTAATTGATCGCCTATAAATTTATTAGGTAAACTTCAAGACTAGATTGTACTCATGAGATAAAACTTGAACGCTTTTTATTTCCTGTAATTCTTTTAAAATCAGTGCTCCCTTTCCAGGTAGTACACCATATTCCTCAAGAAATTTCAGGGTATTTTTGTGAAAGTGTTTTGGAATGTATTCAATAGTAGCCGGTGTATCGTCAATAACTAGTACAGTTCCAGTTTTTATGTATTTATAAAGGGCTTTATACTCTGCCAAACCATGTTGAGCAGCCGCCATAGGATTTTCCCAATCCACATCGAAACTATCAAGGTAAAATAAATCCACTGTCTTGGTTTGATGGCCTAATTCATCTTTTAAAAAGTTAACGCTATCACCTATATAAAAATGAGATTGTCTACTGTGTTGAAAAATAAGCCGCTTAGATGCAACTGGGTTTAAGTCCACCGAGTGGAATGCACCACCATAATGCGCGACAAAAGCATCAAATAATCTTGATGAATCTGTTCCATATGCTGAAGTTCCGGTTTCAACCAAAACAGGATTTTCAAGATTTACATTCTTCAAAGCAACAGTCAATCCGTGTCTATTGATATGAGCAGATTCGCTCCAGTACTTGAAATGTCTATCCACTAACTCTTCTACAGACTGAACATTTCTTGACTTTACCCAATGATACTTAAACACTTTCTTAATATTTTGTAGTATAATTCTCACTTGCAGAGTGTACTAGAATTTTAAAGTAGGCAGTTGAGATTCAACAAATACATTTTAGTTCCAAACCATTGAAATACACTTAAAGTTGTTTTATGACAGGATAATATGCTTGCTCTTATTCTAGATATATACCGAATAAAATTTATAAAGCCTGGAATAACTTTTCAATTTATTATAACCCTACTAAAAGTTTACTATCGGATTAGCAGAAAAATAAATAGTGTAGATTTTAATCGATTCATAAGGGCAAACAGGCTACCAAATTCTATTAGATTTGAAAAATCAATGGAAAAATTAAATGTTGAACTTATTATCGTAGCTTCGCGTAAGGATTTTGACGTTATAAACAAAACCCTAGACGTAACATTAAGTAAACTCTTGGATTTTAATATTACAGATATCTCTATAATAGTTCCTAGGGCAGATTTCGAACTGGCAAAGAGTATTTCTTTAAAAAGTGATCACAAAGTGTCAATAGTTGATGAATATCAAATTCTTGATGTTGATTTTTTGAATAGCCTAAAAAAGACATTTCCTTTGAGAGGAACCTGGGTTTACCAACAAGCTTTAAAATTAAACGCTCTTTCGAAAAGCGGATCAAATTATGCCATGATTTTAGACGCTGACACTGTGATACTTAATTCAAGAACATGGTTATTTTCAGAAAAAAAACTAATGCTAAGTCCTTCTGATGAGTATAACATGGAATACTATAATTTTTTAAACTGTATCGGTGTTGGCGAACTGCATCCAAAATTTACATTTGTCTCCCATCATATGTTTTACGATGTAAATCTTGTAAAAAAAATGTTAGCAGAACTGTCTTTAACTCTCCCTGCTGAACAATTAAGTGTAATTGAGCGCTATTCTAATAAATCGACACCATCGCCGCTATGCATCGATTATGAACTCTACGGGCAATGGATTTCAAGTTACAAATTCGATCATGTCGTATTTTTGAAGTGGAGTAACATCGGAATCTCGAGAAAATATCTTAAATTCTTTGCTAATTCGCGGATTATTAGGTGGATACTTAGCAAATTATATAACTCAGTTAGTTTCCATTCTTGGTCTTAGCTTCATCAACTATAAGCATAAATTCTAAAATCATTTATGGCATGAATAAATAGTAGCTAATGAATAGATAGTGCAAGTTACACAACTTTGAAGTTTTTTGAAACCACCTTAATTCGAAGACTTGATGAAAAAAATTATTGACTAGAATCAAGACAAATGCTCAATTATAGAGAGCATGATTTCCTAGTTTTAAGAAAATTCCTGTTATGATTACGATACTTTAGGTCAAAGTTATGGGGATAAATGTCAGCGCTCGACAGCCTTCGCCAAAAAACACTTCCCATTCTAGTCCCTAAAGTTCCAAAGTATTCAGACTATGTTCATTACTTAGAACAAATTGATGAAGAACAAATTTATACTAATTTTGGTCCATTAAACTCCAAACTCATATCAAGATTGGGTATTTACTTAGGATTAGAACCGTGGCAAATTCAAACCGTGGCAAATGCAACCCTAGGAATTGAAGGCGCAATTTTAACTTCAGGTGTAAATTCAAAAAATAGTTGGGCAGTTCCATCCTGGACTTTTACTGCCACTGCCGCCGCTTGCGCCAGATCCAATATCAATTTTGAATTTGTAGACATTGACCAATCCTGGCGGCCTATTCTAAAGAGTAAATTCACAGGACTTATAGATGTATTACCGTTTGGCGATGATTTGGATTTAAGTCGCCCATATTTTCAAAATCTTAATTGTATTATAGTGGATGCGGCAGCATCATTTGATGCATTAAAAAAAGTTAAGATCCCCGATGGAATTCCTATTGCAATTCTCATCAGTCTCCATGCGACTAAAAGCTTACCTGCTGGGGAAGGTGGAGTATTCCTTACTAACGATAGGAACTGGGCTCAGCGTTTTAGGTCTTGGACAAATTTTGGACTAGACGACAAGAGAATATCTCATTTTGTTGGTACAAATGCCAAGCTGAGCGAAATAAATTGTGCAATAGCTTTAGCTTCTCTGGATAAATGGGATCTAACAAGAAATGAAATTCAGATTAGAAATAATAAAGCACTCAGACTGATTAAAGATTATGGCCTCAATACAACCCCTGCGCTAGAAAAAAACTATGCTACTCCCTATTGGATAGTTAAGTTCAAGGGAATAAATCAAAAAAAGCAAATAGAACTGGCATTTAAAGAATCCAATTTTTCAACTAGAAACTGGTGGTCATCAGGATGTCATTCAATGCCTGCTTATCGAGATGTACCTTATAACTCTTTAGTTGAAACGAACAACGCTAGTAGTATTTCACTAGGCCTACCATTCCACCATGAATTAACTGATAATTACTGGACGCAAGTCGAATCAATATTTTCAAAAGTTATAAACTAATAAACTATCATACTAATATTTTTTTTTAATAAATAGTGAAATTAAGGTGTACTTAAAAATATACCAGGGTGTGGAAAACCATCTATAAAGCCTTATATCGTCCCGCCAATCATGACGAGAGTTTTTTAGAGAGTAACCATCTAAGCCAAGATCTTCTGCGCCAACCCAGCTAGCCTCAGACTCCTTGTAATATTTATCGTTTGGATCTTTCGGAGCATGCGTACCATTCCAACCAATGTCTTTTAATCTTGATGCATTCGGAGTTACCATAAATCCTGATTTTAGAAAAGGTTCAAACTCTCCATCGAATGGATAAAATGAACTTTTCCTCATAAGTTTTTTGTGATTATAGTGATTCCAAGTTCTTTGAGTTATTGCTGATGCCTGACCATTTATTCCAAACCGTAATTTAGAGTAAGTTAGTTTATTTGAATCATTTTTGGGAATTCGCGAGCCTAGATTCACTCCTCTAAAACCTGGAAATCTAGAATATTTCTTCATTACCATATCAATAAAATTAATTGAATCTTTAGCTATCAGGACATCATCTTCAACCACTAAAACCCAATCTAAATCTAGCCAATTGAATCCTATTTCATAACTTAAAAACCTATTGCGATTAATGTTCTGCAATGGACCATAAGCTGTTCCATCAAGTTCAATTAAATAATCAATAGAACTACGATAGTTTTTCAAAACTTCAGCAACTTTATTATCTCCGACTTGGTGTACAACTAGAATTGGAAGTTCAAAATTCTTGTTGGCCTGAATTATGTGCTTTAAACTCAGTTCTAGCTCACGGGAACGGGAGAAAGTTGGTATGGCAATCATCCCAGTTAAAGGCTGTTTTTTAAGCCGTATCATGTTTTATTCCTTTTAACAGTCGGTTAAACCATGTGATAAGTTAATAATTTAATTATACATTAGATCTGAGTGATAAACTCAGAAAATGAGTTTCAATAGAAGTATGTTTTGCATCGGATTAAGCATGTTGGGCTCAAAAAATAATAAGTATTCAGAACCTGAGCAAATTAAGAGAGTTATAAAGATTCTTGAACTTGGTATAACAAGGGTTGACACGGCCGATAGTTATGCTTCGACGAACTCTGAAAAATATCTGTCGAAAATCCTTGCAATTAAGCCAAATCTACTGGTCACAACAAAAGTAGGCGGGTATTTCTCAAATTTGCCTAGTCCTTTCAATGAATTTCTAGTAGAGAATAAAACATATCAAAAATATAATATTATAAAAAATCGTGGTTATTTTGATTTCAATCCAAGTATCAGGCCTCGGAAGTTAGAGGAACACTTAATTAGCTCCCTCAGGAGACTTAAAGTTGAGAATATCAACACTTACCTATTGCACGGGGTACCAAGAGAAAATCTCTTAGATGATTTTATTGATTGTATGCTAACTTTGAAAAAGAAGGGGCTGACTTCAAACGTAGGGATCTCTATGGATCGAGAATTCAGCTTCGATTTATCTTGGTGCGATGAAATTCTGATTCCAGCAAATTTAGTTAATTACTATAACAGGGTTACTGCAAGAATATCAATTCATGGACTATTCCGCGGTGATAATCAAATTTCTGTAAATTACGCAAAAGAATTCCTAAAACTTCCGTCTGCACATAGTATATTACTAGGTACTTACGATTCAAATAAGTTTATTCAAAGTGAAATAATGTTACAAGGACTGAGAGGTAGAAATTGACTCAAGTTTTGCTTCTGGCAAAGGAGCCTAATCAACTCCAACTAATGGGTAGGTTATCAAAATTAATTAATGATTCTGGAGTGAAATGTAGCATTATTCTAGTTGACTATTTTACATACACTTATGGAGGAGAATTTATCTCTAAAGTGCGCAAAGAATCCAAATGTGAAATAATTACGACTGAGCATTTATTTAAATCTTGGCAAGTTAGCTCTGAACCAGCTACCAATGAGCAAATTATTAAAGACTATTTTAAAGTTTGGGAGGGAAAATATAGTTTTAACCGTTCGCTTGAGGTATTGTTGAAAACTGATGCCCCTACAAATCCATATGAAAGCATTTTACGTAATCTAAGTATCTCGGAAGAGTGGAAACGTCAAAGCCATTACGATATTTTGAGATGGTGTGATGATTTATTCTCAACTCTTAATCCATGTCTTTTTGTTTCAATTGATATGGAAACCCTTGCAACTAATGCTTTTTTTGAAATGGCGCAAACTTCAGACATACCCTTTATTACCTTTCTAGAATCCCGAATTATGAATAGGTGGGTTGCTAGACGTGACTTAGGATATGGAATGTCATTAGATTTGCAACAAGAAATTTTTTCAAGAGATTATGATCCATCACACAATCCTGATGTAGAGAATTTTATTGAATATTTCAAGCTGATAAATGCTAACTCTTACGACTCATATTCTGCTCAATTGAGTTTACAGGCTCGAAAATACTTCTCTAGCAACAAGCGATATATTCAAAAAATGTTTTTTGATCTATTTACTTATCTCATTTGGCTTGCAAAAATGATTAAGTCTGGTAGATCAACCAGAGCATATCGTGTTGTGAGATTCGATCAATCTTTCAGAAAACTTCCACGGGCAGAATTTAAACGTTGGTTAATGCCTTATAAAATTAGATATGATGATTACTTTATATCAAAATTAGAAGACGATACTGAATTTTTCTTTTGGTCTTTACATGACCGACCTGAAGGATCAGGCTTGGTTCTGGGTGATGGAATTGATGAAATTGATACTTTGGTAAATTTCTCAAAACTACTGCGTAATAAGCAACCTAATGCCAAAATTTTGGTTAAAGAAAATGCACTTATGTATGGAATCCGTGACAAGAAAATTTACAAAATACTCCTTGAACAAAAGAATATTGTATTAATTAATCCATATGTGAGTTCCAGGCCTTTTATTGACCGATCACTTGGAGTTATAGGTATTTCTGGCACAGTTCTATTGGAAGCCTCCATTTTACAAAAACCATCTTGGGCATTTGGTAAGCCAGAATTCGCTCCTATCCTTTACGGATCAGGCTATGAAGGTATTGATAGATTTATTTCGGAGTGCCTTGCATTTTCTGCATACACAAGTAAAATGGAATTAAAGCTACGAAAGTATCTTAAGTTTATTTTTGATAACAGCACGGTCACAGACTCGTCACTCCAAAGGACTCAAGAACCAGAATTACAGAATTACAACATTGCACGAATGTTCAAATTAATTATGGCTGAATTAGGGACTAGCGAACTGTAGTGGTTTTTTTGATATAGCTGATGGGCTATTAATGATTTCTATCTGTTCAATAAAAATAGTGAACTATTCGTTTATATATAGGCTTCAGTAATTTGTTATCAAAAATTAACCACAAAATAAATCTAAAATTGTATAAAATATTGTGTCTGGGTTTATAAACTTTTGAATCTTTCGTCCAACCAAAATCTACATTTTTTAATTGAAAATTTTCAGTAAAGTCTGGAATATTAAAGCTGGAATAATTCAATTTTTGTTGCTTGCCCTGAATTGGACTGGAATGTGTCCCGCCAATCCAACCAAAATTCATAACCATCGAGATGTTGGGTGTGGCTCGAAATCCTGTTTTCCAATAAGTTTCTGTAAATACGTCCCAGGGATATTTGCGCAACCTTTTTTTGACTCCGAGTTTTTTTAATCTGTTCCAATCTTTCAAGATAATTGTTGATCCGGTACCCATCATTGCTGAACGTAGCAACGAGTAGGTCCCGATATTTCGAGTATCAATTAATTTGGTACTTAAATTTACACCCCTAAATTTCTTATCTAAACTAAATTTAGTAGTCATTTCAATGGTGAAATTGATGAAGTTAGATTTAACTATCGAATCTTCCTCTAGTGACATAATCCAGGGAAGATTTAACACTTCAAAACCAAATGATGCTCCTAACAGCCAATTATAATTAATATTATAAAGTGGAGTGGTGCCAGTTCTTATCACTGGAATAATAAAAGTTTGTCGATTGTTAAACTCATAAACTAACTTTTCCACCTCATAATTGCCTAATTGAAGTATGATTATTTTCGCAATTTTGTAAGAATTATTTGCCCCATATATAGTTTGTAAACAATTTTTTAATAGTTCCGGGCGTGAATAAGTGGGGAGGACTAATCCACCTTCAAACACGCTTGGTATAGTATTTTTCATCATATAATTCAATTATTTTGAATATGAAATATTGTTGGCAGTGAGCATATTCCAGTTCTTAGGATTAATTAGATCAGTACTTGGATCTAATCCAACAATCTTTGCAAAAAACTCTCATGATTGTAGGTAAGTAAAATCACCCCGATTTTTAACCCAATTGTCCGATGGGGTTCATTTAATAAGTTTCTTGATCCGTTCATGCTCTGGAATGTACACTAACTTCAAATGTTCCAACAACTTTCAAGGTTCTAGAGTGTTCGTCAACACAAACCAGTTGTTTGTGTCCCTTCTGCTAGGGAAATATTGAGGTATTATTTAAGCTACTACAATTACAGAAACCCTCTAAACATCTGGAGATACCTTGAAGAAACAGAACATCTTAAAGAAATATCTTTCTATCTACAAATTCCATTCAGCATACGGTAGACGTGAGGGTTTGAAACGAGTCTGGTCAATATTTAGAGAGTTGGATTTATATGATTTTAGAAGGAGAGTAAACACCAGGACAATTAAAGTTGAGGCCTTAGAGAAGTCTACATACATGCCTTACTGGCCAGCTTTTACGAGTGTCGTGTCGGAAATGTTAAAGTTTAGTTATAATTACTACGTTTCCGCAATTCGTTACTCAGATTTAGATCGTAAAACTATTTTTGTTGATTTCGGAGCTGGCTTAGGTAAAACTTCATTGATGGCCTCTGAAACTGGAAAATTCTCAGTTGTGGGAGGCATAGAAATTGATTCGGAATTAGTGGATGAATCAAATAATAACTTGCGAGTGAAATCGCAAAAATTTCACAAAGAAAATATATTTTTTGCTCTTGGAAATGTTGAAAATAAGAGCGACATAAAGAATCTAGTCAAAAAAATTGAAAAGAACGGAATAAACACTTTCGATTCAACACTTTTCATCTTCAATAAAAACTCTTACGGTCCAGACGTTTTAAGAAACTCACTCATTCTAATAGAGAAATATTTTAGTTCAATTGTTTATATGTATCAAAATCCAATTCACCATTACGTGCTGAGTGATCTTGGCTTTATAGAATTTGGTACTGATTCAAAATCACCTTCAGCGCACAAAAATTATAAGTATCGCCTTTTTTTTAAACATCAATACGGAATTTAGTTTTCTGAAATAATAGCGGACCAATTATCAGGATTTACTGTTGTCCCGACTGGAAGATTTAATTTCGTAGAAACTTGTGAAGAGAGAACGTGAGCAGTTTGGGAAAACTCATTGAATTTTTTTAACAACTCGGATTTATCTGATCCGCGACTTATTAGTCCATGTTCCATAGAATTTGAAAGTCTGCTGTTTGCGAAATAATTTATTCCCTCAATTTTGCTCCCGTATGGGATGGGATTCCGTTGGGGTCCCCACCCATTAATGAGTTTTGAAGCTTCGGTTTCTTTCAACCAGCTGATAACTTCTGCGCCGATAAATGGAGCCCAGGTAAGACCTGCTCGATTCGTCCCTGTCGCAACAAAAATTTTTGGATGGGAGCGTAAAGCTCCTATCATTGGAAAGCCATCCAAGGAACGAGGCCTCAAGCCCAACTTAAACTCGCCAGTTAACTCGTATGCGCATTCTCTCCCGATAAGATCATTTTCCAAAGTGGAAAGCAAATATCTAATCGTGTCCAATCGGATTACGGGTTCCTGAATCGTAGATACATAATTTCCGGCACCAAGATAGAACTTGCCGTCTTCTCGTGGCACCAAATGAATCCCGCACTGCGCTCCACCTCTATTTACGGATCTGAAAACTCCTTTTCTTAGTTTTTGCATTTCAATATTATGAACAGGATTTATCAACATCGCTACAC